>Ga0315537_1000536_pt1 | contig 29716 bp, 31 predicted proteins | sample SalMarSW160270MG_FD_203091 | JGI IMG/M metagenome (GOLD analysis project Ga0315537, IMG submission 203091) | Salt marsh sediment microbial communities from the Plum Island Ecosystem LTER, Massachusetts, United States - Salt Marsh Sediment SW1602-70 ...
AAAATCCTTCACCCTGTCGTTTTGCAGATCCTGGAGTAATTTGGGCCACAATGTCTCCGCTTCTCCGATAACCACACTATCGGCATGTTCAATCGCCTTAAAAGGAACAGAAGAGACCTGTGGGCCACCAAGGACAACCGTTACATTTCTTTTACGAAACTCATCAGCGATACGGTATGCTATATCTTCAGCAGAAAGCCTGATGCTGATACCTACAAGATCAACGGATTCATCATAGTTGATTTCAGAGGAATCCATCAGCATATCAATAAACTCATAATTATGCTCCGGTGCTGTACCAGCCAGAATCGGCAGAGATAAAGGCATAAAGGGTTCCCGGTTCTTCAACGGATCATTCGGGTTTGCAGATAAAATAAGTTTAATCTTCATAGTACATTGTCTCAGAGGTACCGATATATGGGATTCGTTTACGGATCTCCAGGGTTTAAATAGCTACTTTTGAATCACAAAAATAATTTTCTTGTGGAATTTTCCTGAATGTAAACAAATCAATATTTTTACAGACTGGAAATACCATTTCTTTGAAAAAGGGTATCTTTTGATGAGAAATTGAGCTAACCGTTTGAAAGATAATTAGTTTAGTAACAGGAGCAATGCCGGACTACGAACATGAGGAAACGAGATGCAGTGAGGGGAAAAATTTTACCTTATTCCTGATCAGTCCATTTCAGCAATTCAAGCATTTTGGAACACAATGTTTTACCGCCAGACTGGTTGGCAGGAAAAATACAAACACATCCCTCGCCCTTCCGATTTTAGCAGCCCTTACCCCCGATTATTATGATATAAAAATTTTTGATGAGGAGCTGAATCCCATTCCCATAAATGCAAAACCGGATATCGTTGGTATTACCACCCATACGCCGTCAGTTCAGAGAGCTTATCAAATAGCAGGTATATTCAGGGACCGGGGAGCTAAAGTCATCCTTGGAGGACCGCACGTGACCTATGAACCGGAAGAGGGTCTTGAACATGCGGATAGTGTGGTTATCGGTGAAGCAGAAGAACTTTGGGGAAAGTGCCTGGCAGACTTCGAGCAGGGAAAACTTCAGGAGATATATCAGTCGGAACAGAAAATAGACTTCTCACAGAACGTCCTCCCGAGATGGGACCTGGTGGACACCAGTAACGTGTTGTCACTCAGCGTACAGGCTACCAGAGGATGCCCTTATAAATGTGAATTTTGTATTGTCTCAAAAATGTTTGGCAGGAAAGTCCGCTTCCGTGATATTGATAATGTGGTTGAGGAAGTGGCAGCCCTGCCCATCAGGAACATCCTGTTTGTGGATGATAACCTGACCATTAATAAAAAATATGCCCTGGAATTGATGCGCAGAATAAAGCCCTTCGAAATTACCTGGACCTGCCAATCAAGCCTTGATGTGGCTGACGATGAGGAACTGTTAAAAGAAATGGCAGAAGCCGGTTGCCGTTTTATCATATTGGGATTGGAATCCGTCAACCCGGAGAGCATTAAAGAAACCAAGAAATTTCAGAACAAAGCAGAACACTACCTCGATGCAATTCGCCGGATAAACAAAGCTGGTATTCAGATTTACAGCTCGTTTATCGTCGGATTTGACCATGATACGCTGGAAGAATTTAACAACATTTATCAGTTTGCAATTCAAGCTGAACTGGTGTATGTCATGATCAGTATACTGGGAACCCACGAAGGGACAGACCTGCATGAAAGAATGAAAAAGGAGGGCAGACTGGTTCAGGGGAAAGCAAAATATACCGGTGGCATGTTTCCCGTCCTTCACTATATGCAGATGTCCCAGCTTGAACTATTTGACAAGTATCACGAAACCCTTAACAAATTGTATACCTGGGAATCCATTGAAGAAAGAGCATTCCCACTGTTTGAAAAGGGATATTTTGTTCGAACCTATAAAACCGACCAGAGTGGATTTTTCTTTAAATTTAAAATGACCTTTAAGCTTTTGGGGATTTATGTTTTTTCCAGGGACAAGTCAAAACGCCAGGCGTTTATAAAAATGATCGACCTGATCCGGAAGGATAAGGTTGCCATTGAGTCGGCAGCACTCTTCCTTGTTTCAATGGAAGGATTTTGCCGCCACCTCCGGGTAATGAAAAAACACCTGCCGGAAATGCGGAACGAGATAAAATTGCAGGATAAAGGAGCATGGAAAAGCCAAATGGGAGATCAGAAATGAACCCGGTAGATTTTCATGTGGGTATCGTAGGCAAAGGAAAAATGGGAACCAGTCTTTTCGGTTATCTCATTGACTTTGAATTCCCACTGGTTTGGATCTGCAAAACGAAGAATGATGTTGAGGAACTTGAAAAACAGGTGAGGAAAAGATGGACGAGAACGTTTAAAACAGGACTGATTGATCATGACAGGTATGAAAACCGGTTGAATCAAATATACGTAAGTCATTTGCCCCGGAAGTTGGCACAATGTAATTTAATCATCGAAACCATAACAGAGGATCTCTGCCTGAAAAGAAAATTATTTGAAAAACTTGATCGAATCACAAATAGCGATTGTATCTTTGCATCCTGTTCCTCTTCCATACTCCCGGAAGATTGGTATACACATGGTAAGAGGAAAGATAAAGTGATTGGGATGCATTTTTTTTATCCCGTCCCGTTTACCAATATTGTCGAGTTAATCATTACCCGGAATACAAGCAGGAAAACGCTGCAGAACTCCCGGCTTTTCCTGAACCACATGAATAAGAAGTTTATTCTTCAGCAGGGGGAAAGTGCTTTTTTATTAAACCGTTTATTTTTGGATTTTCAGGCAGGAGCATTCCAGCTATGTAAACAGAATAACCTCTCATTTAAAGAAATGGATGACTTGATTGTAAGGGATTTTTTCCCTGTGGGAGTGTTTGAATTTTTTGACCGTGTTGGAATTGATGTAATTCGCAACTCAATTGATCGGTACACGGAGAAGGCGAAGAACCGGGGATTCTACCAACCGTTGCTGAATCATCTGGGGAACATGATTCGAGAGAACAGGTTAGGGATGAAAACAGCCCGGGGTTTCTATACCTGGGAAGCACAGCAAAGAGTCACTCCGGATAACGACAATCAAAAAAACAGCATGGAGGCGTGTACCGGATCGATTAAAGACAGGCTGAGAGGTTGGTATGTCGATGCTGCCACGCGGTTCGTTGAGCAGGGTTATTGTACTGAAGAAGAACTTACTTTTGCGGTCAAAGAATATATGGATTGCGAAAAAGGGCCCTTCGAAATGTAAATTAAATGAATCATATAACGATGGATCGAAAAGTTGTGGTTACGGGGATGGATGTTATTTCTGCCCTTGGGCTGAATATCGAAACGAACTGGGAAAACCTCGTTCAGGGTAAAAGTGGTGTTAAGCGAATTTCATTGTTTGATCCGTCAGATCTTCAAACACAAATTGCTGCAGAGGTTCCTGTTAATTTTGAAGATCTCGCCAGAGAGTATATCCGGAAACGATCGGCAAGGCAAATGACCAGAGTGACACAGTTCTGTTTTACCTGTGCCAAATCGGCTGTTGAAAAAAGCGGAATCGATTTCTCACGCGTTGACAAAACACGATGTGCTGTAATATTGGGTGTTGTAAATACCGGTAATTCCAGCGTGGAAAAGGGAACAACCATTCAAAATGCGATCTTAAAAAGTATGAATAATTCCATGTCTGCCTGGATATCGCTCGAATATAAACTTCTTGGACCCAATTATACTGTGACTACAGCATGTGCATCCTCAGCTTATGCCATCGGATTGGGCTATGACCTGATTCAATCGAACAAAGCAGATATTGTTATAGTGGGTGGGGCGGATTCAATCATCAATCCAGAAGAGATACGCGGGTTTAATGAACTCTTTGCCCTGTCGGTTGAAAATGATCTTCCGGAAAAAGCCAGCAAACCCTTTTCATTGAACAGGGATGGATTTGTTATTGGAGAGGGAGCAGGGGTACTTATCCTTGAATCGGAAGAGTCTGCACTGGCAAGAAATGCAACAATCGTTGCAGAAATTCCAGGTTATGCACTAACCAGTGAAGCCTATAATATTATGGCACCCATGAATGATGGAGAAGGTATGGCTCAAACCATGGAACTGGCTTTGCAGAATAGCAGCCTGGAACCGGCTGATATTCAGTATATTAATTCACACGGAACCTCTACAATCCTGAATGACCAGTATGAAACACGGGCAATCAAAAAAGTTTTTCAGGAGCAGGCATTCCAGATCCCCGTCTCTTCATTGAAATCGATGATAGGACATACCATTGGTGCTGCCGGTGCAATCGAGGCAGCAATTACCATCATGAGCATGTTGAAAGAAACCGTCACACCGACCATTAACTATGAAAAAGATCCGGAACTGGACCTTGATTTTGTTCCCAACAAAGCCAGAAAACACCCCATAACACATGCCCTTTCAAACTCATTTGCATTCGGGGGACACAATGCATCAATCGTCCTGAAAAAGTACGACACTTTTGAATAATGAGGATCATATATATGTAAGAATTTTTCTATATTTACACTCGTTTATTTTAACAGGTGTATTGATTTTTAGTATAAGTTGAAGAAAATGAATAAATTAACAGACGAGATCCGGAAAGAAGTGAGTGAAATTGTTTATCAGTTTTTTGCCGATGAATGCGAAGTGGAATTGAACGAAATAGATGATACAACCGATATTTTTCTGGATCTGGGTGGGGATTCCCTGATGTTCCTCGAACTGATTGAAATTTTTAAAAAGAAATACTCACTGAATATCGATCTTAAGACAATTGGTAAATACAATGTAAAGCATCCTGTGCGTACCGTGGGTCAATTAATCAACACCCAATTGTTGATCATTGAACACGAGAATGCCATCCTGGAATTGGATTAATCCTGTTTACTAAATCCCTGCTAATGGTCTATGGTTGCGGTGTTGATATTGAAGAGATAAACAGGTTTACCAGGCACTTAGATCTATTTGAACCCCCTCCCTCCTTTATAGCTGATGTTTTTACCCGGAAGGAGATCTCATTAAACAATACATCACTAAAAGAAATCAGATTTTCATTGGGTTTTTCCTGCAAAGAGGCAATGTTCAAGGCGTTTGGAAGAAGCTGGACCAACAGCCCGATATCCTGGAAAGACATTGAATTAATCTTTTGTGGAGATAAACCGGAAAATTACGATATCGAATTGGGTGGTTATGCAAAGGAACTATTCCTCCAACAGGGATTACAGCGAATAGACTCACATGCAGAATATACCAAAAACTTTGTGATGTTTCAGGTGGTTTTGATTAAGTAGATAACAATGAAAACGGCTTGGATTTTTCCCGCTTTTATTTCGGAATACATTGGCAGTGAGGATCAGGTTCTCTCTTTATTATCATCCGATTTTGATCGGCTATTGAAAAGAGCTGCTGAGGTTACCCAAACAGATCTGAACAGTTTTCAAATTGAAACCAATGACTTCCTGGCTGAGGAAAATAAGAATCAATATATATCCTATGTGTTTAGTTGTGCTGTTGTTAATATCCTGAAAAAAAGAGGATTAAAACCGGATTTACTTTCCGGATTGAGTATGGGAATCTACGCAGCACTGTATGCCGGGAATTCCATTTCCTATGAGGATGGATTACATTGTATAAAAGAAGCATATGAACTATCAGTCAACAGGTTGAACCAGTATGATTTTGGGATGGGGGCAATCATCGGTCTTACGCATGAAGAACTTGATAACATTGTCCTCTCCATCAGCAAGGACGTTAATATTGTGAATACCAACGGGCTCCACTCATTTGTCATTTCAGGGATATCCTCTGATGTTGAACAGGTAGCATTGAAAGCCAGGACAGAAGGTGCATTTCATTCCGGATTACTCGATGTATCTTGCCCCTATCATTCAAAATTTATGAAGGATGTGGCTTCGGAATTTCATGCTTATGTTAATGAGCTGAGTATTGAAACATCTGAAATTCCATTGGTCTCCCTGATCGATCAATCAATTTTCAGGTACCGGGAAGAAATTGCTCATGAACTGGCAAGAAACCTGGACTCTGAAATAAACTGGTATCGGACCGTACAAACCATGATTGAAATGGGAATACAAACATTCATTGAGTGTGGTGCAGGAAAAAGCCTATACAAAATGGGCAAGTTTATTGAGGGGGATTTCAGGATTCTTCCAATTAACAAACTGCCGGGATACCTGAATTCATAGGATAACGGAACCCATTTCGCGGATAAGTATGATCTGCAACAGGAAAGCCTGACAGTTTGGCTTATTTTAAGAAGATATTTTTTAAATTTGCTAACCTAAAAAAACAAGGATTAGCACGATTTGCCGGGACACGATATTTTATCGGGCCTTCAGTGAAACAGGAGAGTAAATTATGATAACGTTTAAGAAACAGAAGGTAACCGCCGAGGATTTTTACAGACTGCTTTTTAGTGGGGAAAAAATCGAGATCAGCGAGGAAGTCATCAGCAGGGTGAAATCCAGTTTCGACTTTTTACAAGGTTTTTCAAAAGATAAGATCATCTATGGGATCAATACCGGACTTGGGCCCATGGCGCAATACAGGATCGATGAGGCTGATCAGATAGAGCTTCAGTATAATCTCATTCGCAGCCATTCAGCTGGTTCGGGTGATCCTATCCCCGGGGTCTATGTGAAATCGTTGATGATAGCACGGTTAATCACCTTTCTGCAGGGTAACTCCGGCGTTCATCCGGATATAATTCACCTGCTCAGGGAGATGATAAACCGGGAGATCTTCCCGGTTATTTATGAACACGGAGGTGTAGGTGCAAGCGGTGACCTTGTTCAATTATCCCACCTGGGGCTTGCATTGATAGGCGAAGGAGAAGTTACTCATCAGGGTGAAACCCGTCCGACAAAGGAAGTGTTCGACAAATATTCCCTTCAACCACTGAAAATGTATATTCGTGAGGGACTGGGGATAATTAACGGTACCTCTGCCATGTCAGGGATCGGTGTGGTTAACCTGATAACGGCAAGAAACATTTTGCATTGGTCTGCGATCATTTCCTGCCTGATCAATGAGATTGTTGAATCCTATGACGATCATTTCTCATTTGAGCTGAACCAGGTCAAATTGCATGAGGGGCAGAGAACCGTTTCAAAGTGGATGAGGGATGTTCTTTCAGATAGTCAACTGATCAGAAGAAGATCCGAACATCTCTATAACAACCATATCGGTCCCGGTGTATTAAACGACAAGGTACAGGAGTACTATTCGGTTCGTTGTATACCTCAAATTCTGGGACCTGTGCTGGATACACTTGATCATGCAGAATCAGTGGTCATGAATGAGATCAATTCTGTGGATGATAACCCGATCATTGACCAGGATAATGAGAATGTTTTTCACGGAGGCAATTTTCATGGAGATTACGTTGCCATCGAAATGGATAAGCTGAAAATAGCCATTAGTAAACTATCCATGCTGGCAGAGCGACAGTTGAATTTCCTCTTGAACAGTAAATTGAATGGGAGATTACAACCTTTCGTGAATTTAGGAAAACTTGGACTGAATTTTGGAATGCAGGGGATTCAGTTCACAGCAACATCAACGGTTGCCGAAAACCAGACGTTATCTTTCCCGGCATATATTCATAGCATCTCGTGTAACAACGATAACCAGGACATTGTAAGCATGGGAACCACTTCGGCGTTGATGGCAAGAAAGGTGATCGAAAATGCATATGAAGTCATTGCGATTGAACTCATCGCTGTTCTTCAGGCGGTGGATTACCTGGAGATTGAGAAGAAACTTTCTGCATTCAACCGGTCTGTTTTTAAAGAAGTAAGGGACATCATTCCCAAATTTATCGGTGATCATGTGATGAGTGATGAGATCCGGAGAGTGAAGGACCACCTATTGAGTACCAGAAAGAAATTGAGTTAAGGTCGAATGATATAAGGATTCAACCTCCTGTTATGAAACATGTATTGGTTACCGGAGGGTCGCGTGGTATTGGGCGGGCAATTTGCCTGAAAATGGCCGGATTGGGTCATCACGTTTTGATCAACTACAACAAAAGTAAAGAAGAGGCAGAGCAAACCCTGCACCAGGTAGTGGATGGGGGCGGATCTGGTGAACTGATCCGATTTAATGTTTCAACGCTTTCCGATATTGATACTGCACTGGAAACCTGGACTGAACGAAATCCGGAGAAGTACATTGAAATATTAATAAATAATGCCGGGATACGCAAGGATGCCGTTCTGGTTTGGATGACCGATGAAGAGTGGATGGATGTGATCAATACCAACCTGAACGGTTTTTTTTATCTGACCAGAAGGCTGGTAAAAGATATGATGGTTGGGAAATATGGCAGGATTGTAAATGTTGTCTCTCTCTCCGGAATAAAAGGTCTTCCGGGTCAAACGAATTATGCCGCTTCAAAAGCGGGTGTTATCGCTGCAACCAAATCGCTTGCACAGGAAGTTGGCAAGAAAAACGTTACGGTGAATGCTGTTGCCCCCGGTTTCATCACCACGGATATGACCAGGGATCTGGATGAAAAGGAGTTTAAATCCGTTATTCCATTAAATCGTTTCGGCACCCCGGAAGAGGTTGCCGAAACCGTTGCATTCCTTGCTTCAGAAGGAGCATCCTATATTACAGGCGAAGTGATTTCAGTGAATGGCGGGTTATACACCTGAGTGAATATAATGTAATTTTTTTTCCATTATTGTAACAGGGACATCGATGCGAAGGGTGGTTATAACAGGAATGGGAATCTATTCGACGATTGGCAAAAACCTCTCCGAAGTGAGGGATTCCCTTTACTATGGTAAATCGGGAATAGGATTTGATCCGGAGCGGAAAAAAATGGGTTTCCGTTCCGCTCTTACCGGAATGATTGATAAACCGGATTTGAAAGGCCGGCTGCATCGAAGGTTAAGGGTTGGCTTGGGAGAGGAGGGTGAATATGCTTTTGTTGCAACTGAAGAGGCGCTGGATAATGCCCGGTTGGACCGGGAATTTCTTGAAAAAAACGAAGTGGGGATTCTTTACGGGAACGATAGCACAGCAAAGTCGGTTGTCGCATCCTTCGATTTGTTGAGGGAAAAGAAGGATACAACCTTGCTGGGTTCAGGCTCTATCTTCCAGTCCATGAATTCCACAATCAGTATGAATCTGTCGGTTATCTATAAACTGAAAGGAATAAATTTCACGGTAAGTGGAGCCTGTGCCAGCGGCTCACATGCACTTGGGATGGCCTATTTCTTGATTCAACACGGAATGCAGGATCGGATAATCTGTGGTGGAGGGCAGGAGATCAGCCTGGAATCAATGGGAAGTTTTGATGGATTGAGCGCATTTTCGTTGCGGGAACATGAGCCGAAAAAAGCCTCCAGACCCTTTGACATTGACCGGGATGGACTCATTCCGAGTGGCGGAGCAGCTACCTTGATCCTGGAGGAATATGAGTCGGCAAAGAAAAGAGGAGCTCCCATACTGGCTGAAATGATAGGATATGGCTTTTCCTCCAACGGTGATCACATCTCACAACCCAACGTTGAAGGACCCATGCGCTCCCTGCAAAGAGCAATTGAAAATGCAGGCATTGATGCCAGAAGTGTAGATTATATCAATGCCCATGCTACCTCTACACAAATAGGAGATCTGAATGAAGCAAAAGCACTTAACCAGATATTCGGTGAATACCATATCCCGGTCAGCTCCACCAAATCCATGACCGGTCATGAAATGTGGATGGGAGGAGCAAGTGAAATTGTCTATTCAATCCTGATGATGCATCATTCATTTATCGCACCAAATATCAATTTTGAGAAACCGGATGAGGCTTCTGCTAAACTCAACATAATTTGTAAAACAATTTCAAAAAAAATTAATATCTTTCTCTCCAATTCATTTGGATTTGGAGGGACCAATTCAACCATTATTGTAAAACGTGCTAATTTGTAGGTTCGCATAAGGCTGCTTGCTTTAGAAAACGATTAAGACATGCAAAGAGAAGAAATGATTAATACGATCAATAATTTTTTGATCGAAGAAATTGAGATTGAAAAAGGCCTGATAAAACCAACAGCATTTTTAAAAAAAGACCTGGGCATTGACAGCCTCGACTTTGTAGATGTTGCAGTGGTGATTGAAAAAAATTTCGGGTTTAAAATAAAAGGGGAAGAGATGGCCAAGGTGAAAACCTTGCAGGATTTTTATGATTTCATCTTTAACCGGATTTCAACATAACATAAGCTACCATTAATTAGAATGGGGAATGCATTATGGCAACATGGCTGGGCAGGACAAGAGGAGGCATTCTTGGATATAAAATATTTGTTTTCCTGCTGAAAAAAACGGGCCTTCATGTTGCTTATGTTGTGCTTCATATCGTTGCTTTTTATTTCCTGCTCTTCTCGAATAAACGATATATCTATTTCTATTTCCATTCTATTCATCATTTCCCCTTCTGGAAAACCATCCTCGCAATCTACCGGAACTATTATGTCTTTGGTCAGACTTTGCTTGATAAAACAGCCCTGTTGGCTGGATTAGATACAACATTAAGCTTTGATTTTGATGGGGAAGAACATCTGAGAAAAATGAAATCAGGAGGGATTATCATCAGTGCTCATACCGGAAATTGGGAAATAGCAGGTCAGTTGCTTAAAAGACTGGATACTCCAATTAACCTGCTGATGTTTGACGCTGAAGAGCAGCAGATAAAACAGTATCTTGAAAACGTTCATGTTTTAAAAAATATCAACATAATTGTTATTCGTGATGATCTCTCCCATATTTATGACATAAAAAATGCGTTGAACAAGCATGAATTGATTGCCATGCATGGCGACCGGTTTGTGGAAAACAGCAAAACACTTACCTGCCGCTTTATGGGTAAGGACGCTCCTTTTCCTTACGGTCCCTTTTACCTGGCTGTTAAATTCAACGTGCCTGTTTCCTTTACCTATGCCATGAAAGAATCGGCGAATCATTACCATTTTTATGCAACCCCGCTGTATACATTATCAAAATCCGGAACAAAGCTCCAGAGCGAAGAAACAATCATCTCCCTGTTAAATGAGTATGTTAAAGCGACAGAAAAAATAGTGAAAAAATACCCCCTTCAATGGTTCAATTATTATGATTTCTGGAAAATTGACAAATGATACCGGATCGTAGAATCTTATTTATTTCTGCAAACAGATACACCCAACCCTATCCGGTGTATCCGCTTGGGATTGCCTACCTTTCAACCTACCTGAAAGAGAAGCTGCACGGATTTACAATCCGGACATTCGATTTCAATCTGAATGGACAGGATTCGTTCATCAAAACACTGCAGGAATTTAAACCGAACTACACCGGTTTCTCCTTCCGGAATATCGATGATGTCGATCTGAATAACATTAAGGAGTTTACATCGGATTATAAGCGAGGGATTGAGCTGGTCAGAGAGCATACCGATTCCATTGTTATCATCGGTGGATCCGGATTTTCGATCTTCCCCGAGATCCTGTTTGATATTCTTTTACCCGATTTTGCCATTTATGGAGAGGGCGAAGAGAGCATGTATGAACTCATCAGAAGCATTGAAGATCATTCAGGTTATGAACAGATTGAGGGTTTGATCTACCGGGATAACGGTGAACTTAAACTGAATCAAAAACAACACTTTTTGAAAAATCCTTCCCTTGCCTTTGACCCGAACCTGTTGCCCTATTATTGGAAAAAAAGTGGTATGCTCAGTATACAGACGAAAAGAGGGTGCCCCCTCGACTGCATCTACTGTACCTATCCAATCATTGAGGGGAAGAAAGTGAGAACCCTCGATACCGATAAAATCATTGATGCCCTGGAGGGTCTTTATAAAAAACAGGGAATAGACTATGTGTTTTTTACCGATTCGGTTTTTAACCTGGATGAAAAATATAACATTGAACTTGCCGAACGAATTATTAAATCAGGCATTAACATCCACTGGGGAGGATATTTTTTCCCGAAAGGGTTAACGAAGGAATTCCTTTTGCTATTAAAACAATCGGGATTGACCCATATTGAATTTGGAACAGAGTCGCTGTCAGACAGAACACTGGAAAATTATGGTAAGCATTTTACGGTAGAAGATGTTCTGGAATGTTCTGACCGCTGCCGTGAACTGGATATCCATTATGCACATTTTATCATTCTTGCCGGTTATGGGGAAACGGATGAAACGGTGGAGGAAACATTCCGGAATTCGAAGAAAATCAATAAAACAGTCTTCTTTCCCTATGTCGGGATGAGAATCTATCCCGGCACAACATTGCATCACTACGCCATCAGAGAAGGCAAGATCAGCAATGATCAAGAACTGCTTGAATCGGTTTTTTATGTTTCCGATAAGGTTAATGTGCAAACACTTAAATTGAGGGCATTACAAACAAAAAGGAGATGGGTCTTTCCCGATGAGGATCATTCGGAAACCATAGGAAAGATGCGTCGGAAAAACCTGAAAGGCCCTCTCTGGGAATACCTTGTAAGCTAAAGCAGGATTATGGCAATAAAAATGGACATCATATCCTTTATTCCCCAACGCGCTCCAATGGTGATGATCACGGAGATAAAAATGGTTGATGATAGGAGTATTGTTACATCATTCAATATCGATAAAGAGAATATTTTTTGTTCAGAAGGCCGTTTCAGGGAACCGGGGTTGATTGAAAATATTGCACAAACCGCAGCCGCACGAGTTGGCTATATCTGCGGGAGTGAAAAGAAAAATGTTCCCCTGGGATTTATCGGGGCGATAAAGAACCTGATCATTCACCAGATCCCTGCAGCAGGAGATGAAATCGTTACAAGTGTAACCATCGAACATGAGGTGATGAATGCTACCATCATATCCGGGAAAATTCGCTGCAGGGAAGAATTGCTTGCCGAATGTGAAATGAACATTTTTTTGCAGGAAGAAGAGGGTAACCGAAAAGATTCGTCAAAGGAATAGGGCGTTTTTGGTAAGGGGAAATCCTTGCCGTACGTTATAATGATGATCGATCCTGCATGGTTATTCCCGGAGAAAATTTATTTTTGCCAGAACAATCCGTAACGCAATAACTACCTGTTCATGGGAATCGAACTAATTAACAGAAAAGAAGTATCGGTACGATTCAGTGAAGTCGATTCGTTGCACATCGTTTGGCATGGGCATTACCTGAAATATTTTGAAGACGGAAGAGAGGCTTTTGGCAATGAATTTGGTCTGGGATACCTCGATGTCTATAAAAACGGATTACTGATCCCTGTCGTAAAAATCGAATGTGATTATAAGCATCCGGTAGTCTATGGGGATACGGTTATCATTGAAACAAGATACATTCCCTGTAAAGAAGCAAAAATTCAATTCAATTATACGATTTTCAGGAAATCAGATAATAAACTGATTGCAACCGGTAAGAGCATTCAGGTTTTTGTGGATAATAATCATGAATTGTATTTAACACTGCCTCCTTTTTATAAGAACTGGCAAAGAAAAATGGGACTATTAACGTAACGATTCTGCTTATTCATGGTCTATATTGCCGGCGATAATGTAATTACATCACTTGGATTCTCCACCGCTGAAAACATGTGGAAGATCCGTGAGCATGTTTGTGGAATAACACGATCGGATGATAAGAGGATATCCCGAACTCCAGTTCCTGTTTCGATGGTCGACTCAGACCGGCTGGAAGAGGAATTTGAAAAGATCCCTTCAGAGAAAGAATATACAAGACTTGAAAAACTTGCTATTCTGTCAATCCGGGATGCACTTCTTGGAAGCGGAGTAGATGGATCGGATAAAAGAACAGGGATCATCTTTTCTACCACAAAAGGGAATATCGACCTGCTTGAAACCGATCTGGCAAGCCAGTATGAAGATCACAGGATCCACCTCTGGTCAGCTGCAAATGAAATAAGAAAATATATTGGTAATCCCAATATTCCCATCGTCATTTCGAATGCATGTATCTCAGGATCACTGGCGATCCTTGTGGGACAGAGATTAATAAACAATGGGAAGTATGATCACGTAATTGTTGCAGGTGCGGATATTATGTCGGAATTCATTGTCTCCGGTTTTCAATCCTTCCAGGCTGTCAGTCAAGAACCCTGCAAACCATTTGATAAAGATAGAAGCGGGATAACCATTGGGGAAGGAGCAGGAACAATCATTTTAACAACAGATCCTTATGTTGGTAAGAAAAACAGCAGGATTACAGTGATGGGAGGTGGGACCTCCAATGATGCAAATCACATTTCCGGTCCTTCCAGGACAGGCAATGGATTATATCTTGCTATCAATATGGCACTTACAGAAACAGGGTTGCAGGTTGGAGAGATTGACTACATCTCGGCTCATGGAACCGGTACAGGATACAATGATGAAATGGAAGCAAAGGCAATTGCCTGGGCTTCCCTTGAACGGAAACCGGTCAATAGCTTTAAGGGGTATATTGGACATACACTCGGAGCAGCCGGGATCATTGAATCCGTATATGCATTTGAATCCATGACCGGAAATCTTCTGTTTCCCTCCATGGGATTTGCAAAACTTGGTGTTTCAAAAGAATTGAACATTATCAAATCCCTCGATCAGGCTCCATTACACCATTGCCTCAAACTCGCTTCAGGATTTGGCGGATGTAATTCCGCTGTCATATACAGGAAAGAATAACCCACTGAAAACAGACCATGGGAAACGAAACAGAAAGGATGGTTGGTTGTTATATTAGCAGGTCATGTTCCATCATTGGGACAAACGTATTTGTCGATGGTTGCATTGATTTTAATCAGGACCAGTTTGTCGATTTTAATACATTTATTAAATCTGTTTATAAGCATTACGGAATCGGATTTTTAAAATTTTATAAAATGGACAGCCTGTCAAAACTGGCTTTTTTAACATCCGAGATCCTGCTGATGGGAAGAAGTCTGCAGCAAAAATACCGCCCCGAAGATACGGGTATCGTACTGATCAATTCAAGCTCTACCCTGGAAACGGATACCCGTTATTTCCATACCATCGAGGACAAATCCAACTATTTTCCCAGTCCGGCGGTATTTGTATATACACTTCCCAATATTATGGTTGGAGAAATAGCCATTCGTAATAAAATTATGGGAGAAAATATTACTTTTGTTGCTGAGAAATATGATCCCCAATTCCTGTATGAATACGTGAATTTGCTGATGAGCGGAAAGATAAAGAGTTGTATTTGTGGATGGGTTGAGTTTGAGCCAAACAGATCATTCTACGAATCGTTCATCTATCTGGTGGAAAAGGATGATATTACCAATCGAAATATTAAATTTGAGGCATCGTTTCTGGAAAAAAATTATCATGATTTGAAAGTATAGTGTTATGGGACAATTAATTACGAAACTGAAAAAGGAGATCATAGAAGTGCTTAACCTGGAAGACGTTGGTCCGGATGAGATTGAAACCGGAGCCCCCCTGTTTGGCGATGGACTGGGTTTGGACTCAATTGATGCGCTGGAACTGATCGTGCTGCTTGAAAAAAACTATGGAATAAAAATCGATGACCCCAAAAAGGGGAAGGATGTATTCTATTCTATCCAAACCATGGCCGATTATATAGAAAAAAGCAGATTATAAGCATTTCCCGGGATCCCAAGCACCTGCCGTTTTCCCGGATCCCTTTTTAATCATATACACATGTTGTGGCGAAACGAGTTCTTGTTACCGGAATAGGAGTTGTATCAGCGATCGGATTAAACGTTCGTGAAACATTGGAATCAATCCTTTCCGGTAAATCCGGTGTATCTGCCCTAACGCTGCTGAAAACCAAGCTAAAAAATTTTCTGCCTGCAGCAGAGATTAAACATTCGAACGATGAGCTTGCTGCGATGTCCGGTTTTCAATCCTGTGAAGGAATGACCCGGACAACCCTGCTTGGGATGATAGCAGCAAGAGAAGCAGTCAATCATGCCAATCTACGTAACGATCCGTCCCTTAATACCGGACTGATCTCAGCAACAACCGTTGGAGGAATGTGCAAAACCGAACTGGTATACCGCGATTTTCTTACCAACAGTTTGCAAAATCAATACATTAGTACCCACGACTGTGGGGAGAGTACCGAACGGATCGCAGATTACCTTGGCGTTTCAGGTTTTGTGACCACCATTAATACTGCCTGCTCCTCGTCTGCCAATGCAATCATGTTTGGAACGCGGCTGATCAAAAGTGGCATACTGGACAGAGCCATTGTTGGAGGAACTGATGCATTATCAAAATTCACACTCAATGGGTTTCATACCCTCATGATCCTCGATACCCAGCTAAGTCGTCCTTTCGATGATCAGAGAGCTGGACTGAACCTTGGAGAGGGAGCCGGATACCTGGTGCTGGAATCGGAAGCGGTCTGTTCCAATCCACATCCCCTTTGTGAAGTGAAGGGATTTGGTAATGCAAGCGATGCCTACCACCAAACGGCATCCTCAGAAAATGGCATAGGAGCACACATGGCGATGAAAAATGCCATAGATGCTGCCGGCTTAACTATAGATGATATCGATTACATAAACCTCCATGGAACCGGGACACCGAATAATGACCTCTCGGAGGGCAGGGCACTCGAGAGCCTCTTTGGAGGAAATCCACCAAAATTCAGCTCTACAAAACCCTTTACAGGCCATACGCTTGGAGCTTCCGGAGGAATTGAAGCCGTTTTGTCAATCCTTGCCCTGCAGCATCAATTGATCTTCCCGAACCTCAATTTCAAAACACCCATGAAAGAGTTGAAAATCGTTCCGGAAACGAATTTGATACGGAATTATGAAATGAGAAACATATTATCCAATTCATTTGGATTCGGAGGTAATAATTCAGCATTGATCTTTTCATCAGTAAACGATTTTTTCTGATCGGTCTGGAGAATTGTTCTTTATATGACTTTTGAATTATGGAAATATATATCCGGGGCATAGGACTTGTATCACCACAACCCACGACAAAAAAAGACTATTTTTTTGAAGAGGTTAGGGAATACTCCGATAATAAGCTCTATGCAGTTGAACCGGAGATTGAAATGTACCTCGATCCAGCTTCTTCAAGAAGAATGAGCAGGATCCTGAAACTGGGGGTGATTGCCTCAAAGATCTGTCTGGTGGATTCCGGAGTGAGTATGCCGGATGGAATTATCACGGGAACGGGTTTTGGAATGGTGAAGGATACGGAAAAATTCCTTCTGGCATTGTTGGAAAGCGACGAGAAGTTCCTCACCCCCACGCCCTTCATTCAATCCACGCACAATACTATCGGAGCCTATGTCTCCCAGATGCTCAAATGCCATAACTATAATTTTACGTATGCCCATCGTGGGACCTCCTTTGAAACGGCACTGATTGACGGTTGTATGCTGATTGAGGAGGGAAATGCCAGAAATGTCATGGTGGGAGGGTATGAGGAAAATACGGAGAACCAGATACGGATTTTCGATAAAATCGGACGCTGGAAAAAAGAGAAGATCTCTAATCTTGAACTTTTCCAATCCGATTCCCCGGGAACCATCGCAGGAGAAGGTGTGGGATTCTATATGCTTTCAAGACATAAAGGGGAGACCAGTTGCGCCCGGTTGACAGGTGTCCAGACCGTCTATCAAAACCTGAACCAGGAGGATCTGGTTCGGGCGATCGAACGATTCCTGGTTCGAAATAACATGGAGAAAAACTCAATCGATGTCGTGTTGTATGGTTTAAATGGAGATTCGGAAGGAGATAAAATCTACCATGACCTTAAAAAGGATTTTTTTCAAGGGAAAATACACACAGGCTATAAACACCTTTGTGGAGAATCCTATTCTTCTACTATCTTTGCACTGTGGGTGGCAGCGAAAATGTTGAAAACACAAAAAGTGCCTTCTGTCATTCAACTGGAACCTGCCAGTCCGCAATCCCTGAATCATGTGCTGATCTATAATCATTGGCAGGATAGAAATCATTCATTATACCTCGTTTCAAGATGCTGAACGTCCAGAGATTTACATTCATCTATTTTACTGTGTTGTATGTTCTGTTCCGGCTAACATCGATTCATTACCTCGTTTTCCTGGTTGCAGTCCTGATCTATATTGGTGTGATGATCTATGGATCGTTCAATATCGGATCAAATTTCTACATTAAACCGATCCTTTCGGTGAAAACCGAAGAGAAAAAAATTGCACTAACCTTTGACGATGGACCGGATGAAACCATTACACCAATTATTCTGGAGACCCTCGGGAAATTTGATATTATGGCTGCATTCTTTTGTGTTGGCCGGGAAATTTCCGCCAACCCCGAAGTGCTTAAAAAAATGGACGAACAGGGACACCTGATCGGTAATCACAGTTACTCACATTCAAATTGGTTTGATTTATATTCAGTGAAAAAAATGGTAAAGGAATTGAAAGAGACAGATAGACTGATTGAACAAATCATTAACCGGAAGGTACGATTTTTCCGCCCGCCTTACGGAGTGACAAACCCGGCATTGGCAAAAGCAGTAAAGAAATGTAATTACATCACCATTGGATGGAATATCCGCTCACTGGATACACCGAAGCGAAAAACAACAGAAAAAATCGTTTCACGAATCATCCGCAAAATAAAACCGGGATCAATTATCCTGCTGCATGATAAGAATCCGAATATTGGCACGATCCTTGAAAAATTAGTGGAACATGCCGCTGAAACCGGTTATGAGATTGTCCGCTTGGATGAATTGATAAAACAGGAAGCCTATGCATAAAATATCCTTCTTTGTTCCGTTGCTTCTTTTGATCCTTGTCCTGATCCCGTATGGCTATTCCCAACAGGAAGACTTTACACCCATGCAGGATGAGGACAGATTCAGGGATGAACTGACCGGTTTCAACAGAGAAACCAATACACTCATGAGTGATTTTCGCCAGGTAAAACACCTTGATATCCTGACAGAAAACATCATCAGCAGGGGTAAATTTTACTTCATGAAAGAAAATAAATTACGATGGGAGTATACTGATCCTTTTGATTATACCATTATCTTTAACGGGAGTGATATCCTGATCAGGGATGAGGACCGGGAATCACGATACAATACCGACTCAAACCGAATGTTCCGGCAAATCAGCCGGTTGATGAGTAATGTTATCCGGGGTGAAATACTGGAAGAGAAAGAGGAATTCTCAGCGGCCTGTTTTGAAAATAAACTGGAATATCTGATTATTCTCACCCCTGCAACTGAACAGTACCAGCAGTTTTTTCAGAAAATAGAGGTCCATTTTGGACAGCATGATATGCTGGTGAAAAAAGTGAAATTCATCGAACAATCAGAAGATTATACCCTGATCGAATTCTTCAATGAGAAGCGGAATGAAACGATTCCTGATTCGATTTTTCTTATTCAGTAGCTTTACCCTTCTGGTGAGCGGAAGTTGTACAATAAAACGGCTCTCGCTGTTACCGGTTGAAGATCCGGGAATGATCACACCCATTAACCGGCCGTTTTCATCAAGCGGAACAGAACTGCTTTATAAAGCACAAATTGACATCTCCGGGAACCATTACAGCGGACTATTTGCCATCCGGATCTTCCCGGATGAAATGTATCGGGTCGTTTTCCTTAATGAATTGGGAATGAAATTTTTTGACCTTGAAACAGGAAGTAATGGTTTAATAGTGCATCACTGCTTCGATGCCTTTCAAAGAACAGGGATACGGAAGGTCCTTGAAGAAACGCTGAACACCCTCTTTCTGACGGGGAAATCGTTTGAAAAGGGAGAAGCATTGATCACTCACTCCGGAGATTATACGGTTTACCCGGTTACATCGGGTGGGAAAAGATTCTGTTTTGTCAGCAATTCATCCGGTAATTTAGAACGGATCGTAAAACAGGGATGCTTTTCGAAAAAAATGATCATTGAGTTTGCGGACTATAATCAATTTCCGGTTGATATTCACATCTCCTTTCCACAAAAGAAGATTGAAATCATATTACACAGCTTAGAAAACCAACATGGCAACACTCTTTCTGAATGATTTATATACCATCCGGTCGAAGAAAACAGGCACTGATAACAACCACCTGCTGGTACAGGTTCATATCAAGCAGGATCATGCTCTCTTCACCGGACATTTCCCAGACCATCCGGTAGTCCCCGGAGTGGTAATGATCCAGATGATAACAGAAATCCTCTCTGATTCACTTCGGGAAGAATTAACAGTGAAGGAGTTAACCAGGGTTAAGTTTCTGACTCTTGTTGATCCGACAGGTAATCCCAATCTTGATTTTGAGCTGGAGATAGACCGGGAAGATCCGAAATACTATCAGGTAAACGCAAGGATTCTTTCCGAAGATCAAATGATCGTGAAGTGCAACGGGAAATGGGAACGAACAACGGCTAATTGATGTCGAAATAATCTGCAGGATCAAAACCACGCTTCAATACCCCCTCATCAGCCGGAAATTCATGCACCTCCTGTATGGATTTCCTGATGAGAAAAACGATTGGATTAAACCATTGGAAAAAGTGAATTATTCTTCTTAATATAGGGGTTTAAAAGGATTTTCTCTTTGCCAGTGATCCGAACTGGTCCTGAACAATTTCTAATGGACAAACAGATATCCACACAAACTGTGCATCGTCATATTTTACCGGTAATCATTATTTCCCAGTTTGCCGGCACATCCCTCTGGTTTGCAGGGAATGCAATTGTTGGCGAGTTGCAGGACGAGTATCTGTTGGGATCCCAGCTACTGGGTTGGATCACCTCATCCGTACAACTTGGGTTCATTGCCGGCACATTGTGTTTTGCTTTTTTTGCCATTTCCGACATATTTTCACCGAGGAAATTATTCCTGACCAGCTCCATTCTGGGGGCGATAAGCAATGGCATGCTTTTAGTGATCAGTGGGGAAATGGCGTTGCTTTTACTGGTTCGGTTCATGACCGGATTTTTTCTTGCAGGAATTTATCCGATCGGGATGAAAATTGCGGCCGGTTGGTATAACCGGAAACTTGGGAAGGCAATCGGTTATCTGGTTGGTGCCCTGGTCCTGGGAACTGCTTTTCCTCATCTGTTAAAAAGTTTTGGTGGAATGCTTCCATGGCGTTATGTGATCCTGGGTACATCCATTGTGGCACTTTGCGGAGGTGTACTGATGTACCTGTTTGTCCCCGATGGTCCCTATCTCCAGAAAGGAACACGATTTGATCCCGGTGCCATAGGGAAAATATTCAGGGTTCGGAGTTTCAGGCTGGCTGCACTGGGATACTTCGGGCACATGTGGGAACTCTATGCCTTATGGGCATTTATCCCGGTTCTGATCATTGCATTTTCGGAAAGCAGGGAAATAGAGCTCAATGTATCGGTATGGTCTTTTATCATCATAGCAGCAGGAAGTGCAGGATGCATCATCGGTGGCATACGCTCACAAAAATCGGGAAGCGCAAAAGTTGCATACATCCAATTGATCTCTTCCGGGATCTGTTGTCTGCTCATACCACTGGCTTTTTACCTTTCCACACCGCTGTTTCTGCTATTCCTTATATTCTGGGGAGTGGTTGTCGTTGGTGATTCACCCCAATTTTCTGCCATAGCAGCACAAACTGCCCCGGATAACCTTGTGGGGACAGGATTGACCATTGTCAATTCCATCGGGTTTGCTATTACCATTATCAGTATCCAGCTGGTCAGTTTCCTGTCCAACGCAATACCAGGAAAATATTTACTGCTTGTTCTTGCTGTTGGCCCTGCATTTGGAATCCTGGCACTGCGAAAACTCATCGTGGGGCGATATGAAAATAATGCTATAAATTAACGAATGCCAATGGATCGGCGAAAACGCAAACTTGTTCTGAGGCGATTAAGGCAACTTCCGGGAAGTGGCAATTTTTTCAACTATACCGGCAACAAAATGGTCCACTTCTACCGAAACGGGATAAGAAGCACACGGGTTGCCTGGCCCTCAACACTGATGCTCGAAGTGACAAACCGGTGTAACCTGAAATGCATTACCTGTCCCAGGGAATATGATTTGGGTAAAGCAATGGATAAGGGAGAGATGGATCTCGATATGCTGAAACGCGTCATTGATGAAGTCTCACCCTATATCGATTCCATTGGATTAACCGGTCTGGGCGAACCGTTTCTTTTTAAAAACCTGGTAGAGGCGGTTCATTACATCAGGAACAAAAACAGGGGGGTGATTATTACCGTCTCTACCAATGCACATATCCATGGGATCGACCAAATACTATCGGAAATGAGGGGTACTATCGACTCGATCCAGGTGTCTGTCGATGGTGTCGGAGTACGGTATGAATCCATTCGGAAGGGTGCCAGGTACACTGAATTCAGTCAAAATGTGAGAAGAATCAGGGAGGTTGTAACGGGCTCTGATACCGGGATCATGTTCAATATGGTGGTGATGAAAGAGAACTTCAAAGAGATGGTGAAGGTTGTTGATCTGGCAAATGACCTGGGGATCGATCATGTCTGTTTTACTCTTTTTAACCTTGCTGCCGTCACCGGTTATGAAACTCCCTATTACCGTTTTTTTGCCTTGGCGGAGTTTCAGGAAGAACTGGATAACCTGAAGAACAGTGCGAAAAAATATCCAGGGATTGATATTGCGGTGTGGGATCAAAACACACCACCGGGTTTTAGAAAATGCCCCTTCCCCTGGAGCCACTTTTACATCACCTGGGATGGTTTCCTGGTTCCCTGTTGTGCCAAACCCTTTCCGAAAGAGCTGAACTTCGGAAACGTGTTTCAATCGGGAGTGATGAATTGCCTGAACGGTCCTGCATTCCGTGATTTCAGAAAGATGTGGTATAAAAACCAAACACCTCCGTTCTGCACCAGATGCCATATGATAGACTTGCCTTCCCTCTGATTAACGTGATTTCGGTATCAATTCTATCACGTTAATTTATAAAAACAGTGAAGTGATTATTAATCTATATATCAGACAGATAAAATATTGAGAAAAGTATCAATGGCGTTAAAAGCTTCCTGCAATTCGGAATAGGAAACAACCGTAAGCTCGGGTGATCCGGAGATCATAGCCGATAGTTTTTTTGGAGAGCCCTTCCGGTAGAGGCAGAGCACCGGTTTCCGGTTTTCCACAGCCCGACCAATCTCATAGCCGACTCCCAGGCTGGGAGTAGATACTTCTGCCACCACTGCATCGGCAGCGAACAGCCAGTCCATATCACGTCGGTGGATCATAACATTGTCTTCATCCTCTTCTCCCGATGCTGACAGGGATTCTTCTCCAACATGCTCAGACAGTACTTCACCCTGTTGTGAAAGGTGTTTAATAAGGGAGTGATAACGATCCCTGTCTTCCCTTCCTCCCCGTATCGACCCGGCAAAATAGATTTTCATGTCTTTTATAGTTTCGTAATTTTTTATACAAGAGGTATTTATTTGGAAGTGCAATGGTGTTTTACAGGCGTACGGTAAATACTTATAAAAGTTATTAGGTTATGCCATAGGCATCCCTTACGGGAGTGGTTAGTGAGTTATTGAGTACATTGATGTAATTCTTTGAATTCAAGATTGAACATGAAAATTCCCAGATTAGTTAAATTTCTTACACCTACGAATAAGATTTCAAGGCAAAAACCTTACTAGCTCAAAAATCCAATAACATTTTTTCATCAAGAGCATATTACCGGACAACCAGCACCGAGTCAAAGACCATGACCGACGCCAGGAGAATCATGGTTGAAGACCCTGACTGAGCATAGCGAACGTCAGGAGACCGAGTACCCAGGACCCAGCACCTATTTTTACTCACTTCTCATTTCTTTTTTTACCGAATACCGAGTACCCATTTTATACATCTCTCTCCGTCCAGTCACTTCGTCACACAGTCTCCCCGTCTCACAGTCTTACCACTGCAGACTCCTGACTGCGGACTTCATACTGCCTACTGCCTATTGCAGGTTGCCTTCATATTATTTCTCCCTCTCTCAGTCTCCCCCTCTTCCCCTTGCACAGTCTCATTCACTTGTCACTCCTGACTGCCGTCAGACAGGCGTCACCCATTCAGTGACTCTTATCATACTCCTCAATCTTCTTCAGTACCATTGCCTCAGCACCCTGGTACATTTCCCGGATAAATTCATCGTTGAAATTAAAGATACGGTTTTCAAAGGGCATCTCCTCCAGCCGGTCGAACAGCATTGACCGGGCGGTCTCAATGTCTTTCCCATAAATGTGGTACGAATCAGCCTGCCAGTTCATCCTCCCCAGCCTCACCTTTTTACCCGAACGTTTTTCGATTTCAGCCGCAATGATTTCTTTATTAAACTGGATGAAACCAAACATATTCATGAAGCTGGCACCCCAGGCATCGTTGCTGCGGAACCGGATGTTGCAATTGAGCCACTGGATCTCATCCTCATCCTCCAGGATACGGTACCACAGTGACTGCAGGCAGGGTGGATCAAACACCTCGAGATCGATATTAGGCATCCAGGTGATCATCTGTGCCTGTCGTGTATAGGGTTGGCCAACCAATTTCCGGATGACATGTTCAATCTGGTTGATTTTAAATCCAATCTCTTTGCTTTTGGGTGGATCGCTTTTTTTATCCAGCTCTTTCCATGAACCATACGCCATAAGACGTCCATGGTATGTATATTCCCACCGGGTATCATCCGGATCATTCATATTTTTGACCCAGTGGTCTTTAAAGCCTTTCAGCTCCATCACGTACTCCTTCAGGTCATCGATCCCACCCGGGAAAGCTTGGTGGATCATGGGATCGCTCTCCGGTTCAAGGATGGTCATGTTCATGGTACAGTCGAGGCTCAGGGGATCTCCGGGCTTGTCGTATTGTGTTTTGAAGCGCGTTCCCTCGGTGTAAAGCCGGATCAATGCCTGTTCATAGGTTTCCGCCAGCGATCGGTCTGAAACTGTCAATACCGGGATGTTTTCCATGATGAGAGAATGTTGGTCAATGAACATGTTAAATTATAAAAATATCTCCTGGATTCCTGGCATATAGAATATAAGTTATTCAAAAGATTTTAAGATTTTGAGGAGGGTATTGTCATTATTAACCAACACTGCCTGGTAGGTGAGCATGTTTTCCACTGGACCAAACAAAGCCTTCCTCCAGGTAACTATTTTTATCGTCTCACTGCAGGTGGATTTACGGAAATCCGGAAAATGATAATCCTTCAAGAATAAAATTCGCCAACAATTTGTTATGATTGTTCTACAGCTTCCTTAATTCTGTATTCAACCTGTTTTAGCAGGTCTTCCTCGGGAAGATCTTCTCTTTCAATCGGCTCAAGTGCGGAATATTTTAAATACTGACCAATATTTAGGGGGAAAAGATCATTATATTTGTGAAGTTTATAATTACCATGAATTGCAAATGGAATGATAAGTGCAGATGGTGACGCTTTAAGTAATGTTTTAAATCCTGCAGGATGAAAATGTTTTACAATCCCAGTCCTGCTTCGTGTTCCTTCAGGAAATAAACAAGCCGAAAAATTCTTTTGCTCCATAAGTTTTCCCAGCTTAAAAATTTCTTTGATTGATTGCGAACCTTTTTCACGATCAATCAGGACAGATCCCCCTTTTCGCAAGTTATACGATATACTGGGAAGAAACTTCCCAAGCTCTCTTTTTGAGATAAATTTTGGATGATGCTTTCGAAAACCCCAAACTACAGGTGCAATATCAAAAAGACTTTGGTGATTTGCTATAATAATTAATGGTCTGTTTTTAGGAATTTTATCAAAACCATGGAATGAGAACCGACAGAAAAGAATATAGAGATTTTGGATCAGAAGGAAATTTAAAAGATCGACGGTTTTCTTATGCGCCGGATATCCAAATATTGTATATGCAATAATTTGTATGGGGTGAAAAATCAATAAAAGAAGGGAAAAAAACAGGTAATGGATAACCGTTAATATGCATGCCAACCCTTTCTTCATAAAGCAATTATAACTATATCTGCGGCACAAATTAAGAAAATTCCATTGAAATTAAAAAACATAACACGTTTTCACCAGGCCAAACAAAACCTTCCTCCAGAAACCTATTTTTATCGAATAACAGCGGATAAATTCACTAAAACCAGGAAGCTTGTAATTCTCAGTTAAAAAAATTGTTCCCGGTGAATAAGGTCAGAACAGAATGCACAATGCCAACCATAATAAACTTTCAACATCGATCCATTGGCATCAAACAGTGAAATTCGGTGCATTTATAAACCAGGTTGATCAGCACATGTTCAGGGGTTTAGTCCAGCAATTGTTAAGCAACGGTCGGCACGTGGATGTTTCTGACATTATGGTTTATTCTTTGATCACCTTGCTGTAGTGCACTTCTCCTGTTTCAGGAATATGAATTTTCAGGTAATAGACACCCCGTGGCAGATCGGAGAGATCCAGTGAAACCAGCATCTCCTGAATACCGGTATCATTCCGGATGATTTTCCCAATGCTGTTATACAGGTTAAATCCATAGGAGGAGGAGGCTGAATTGCGAATATACAGGATATCCCTTACCGGATTGGGGAATGTGGCAAACAGCATATTCTCCTCCAGCAGGCCGGCGGAGGATGGAGAGAGGGTAGTATAGGTTTTTGAAGTTTTGGATACCGGATTACCGGCAAGATCCTCGACCATAGCTTCCAGTGCAAGGTAATAATCCTGCTGCCCGGTCAGAACCGATTGAGGGGTTATGGTGATTGATGTTTTTTCTGCATTCACAGCAGCATCAAAAGGAACATCAACACCATTTTGGTCGGTCTCTTTGAAGGTGATGACTGATGGAGCATTGAGATCGGTCAGCTCCGAATCATCGGAGAGCCTCACGGGCTCATTGAACGAAATCCGAAAAACAGTATCCACCGGTACGGTAGAGGATACAGGAAGGAGGGTTGCGACAGGTGAGGTCAGGTCAGGAAAGTTGCCAAAAAGGTGTACCTGGATGGCTATTCGTTCAGTGGAATCGCGGTCGGAATTCAGGGTCAGAATATCATGAAACGATGTTCCTTCTTTTGCCTCATCCGGGTAAAAGATCACCTGCATGTTCCTGCTGTCGTTTGCCGGGATGGTAAACGGGAAGGTTTCATCCACGTAAAACTCGGTGCCGTGCAGGGCAACGCTGGTGATATCGAGTGGGTCATCCCCATTGTTGTGGATGGTTAGCAGGTAAAGGGATTCGGTATACCCGTCCCAGTTCCCAAAATCGATACTGTCTGTTGCTGCTACAAAACGGTTGGTCTTCCATGGAAACTTGAATATTCTGTAACTGCCGTCATGCTGGGGAAAGCTGATTTCATGCACAACGTTCCCTTCCGGATCCAATTCTGTAACGGATGGTACAGCGGGATTATCCCCCATGCCTCCCCATGCAACAATCGTGTTCCCGTTGGGCAACCGCTGGACATTTCCTTTGTGTGTTGATTGAACATCCTGATACCGGTCGTATTCCCAGACCATGGTTGCTGTCATGGCTACTTCGTCCACTTCGTATTCAACCCCACGGGAGTAAAAAGGATTGGAGAATGTTCCGTTATCGAAAACAGTGATGTTTCCATTAGGCAGTCTCCTGACATCATGCTGCCTTGTAAAGGGTCGTGTATCGTTGATAAAGGCAAACTGGTTGTTCTCACCCCCCATCCGCCAGATGATCTCACCGGTCCTGCGGTCAATCTTGGTGATTTCGTTCATGTGGGCGAAAGAAAGCAACAGGGAGGTGTCGGATTCCACTTCGATGGAATTGAAATTGGAGGGATCAATGGATGATACGGTCAGGTCAACATCTTCAACCGCGTCGAGTATATCAAAATAATCCACCGTCTTCCATTCGAATACAAGGTTTTTATCCGCATCAAACTCCTGGATAACATAATCCTCGATGGTTGCATCCTGTTGTCCACCCTCAACCAGCAAGCTCATATCGACGATGCGGAAGTTCTTTCCGATTAACAGGTAATGTCCCTCCTCGGTAATCCTGATCTCATGGAGGTCAAAACGGTCGCAATTCACACAGCCGATGGTGTCGATGAACTGGTAGGAGCTGTCCATGACAACGTACTTTTGCAATTGACCTACGAAATAGGCAAGATATCCATTGGGATAGGGTTGAAAACAATAGGTTTTCATGGTGGTTTTGCGGTAAAAAATGGGAGTACCGTAATTGTCCATGATGATGAGGTAACCGGGTTTGTTCCCGATAATGGGCATAGGGCCCATGAAAAAATACCCTTCCGCAGGATTGTTCGTCGAATCGATAGTATATGTGGGAAATCCTTGGGGAAGCGTTAATTGCTGGGCTGTTATTGTAACAGAAAAAAGCATAACGATAGCGGTAGCAGAGAAGATAATTTTTTTCATCGAATCCATAGTTAACGGTTGCAGAAAGGTTTTTTATGTGAAAGTAATACAAAGTAAAGTAAAGTAATCCAATTGGAATGTTTTTTTATACTCAAAATTAACAAGAAAGCAATTCGGGAAGCATTTTATTCGCCGGATGAGCCCCTGCTTGCTGTCAGGTGGAGGGATCCATCGGATCACCCGGTGAGGCTGCATCAAGTAAAATCTTGCAGTTCAGTGGTTTAATGGTAAATTGCAATCTCCCTTACTTGATTTCTATCCCCCTCACGTTGTTGCTAAAGTTTTAGCATAAGCCCCCAAAGGGGGACATGATCGGCAACTTATAACTTATTAACATTTAACAATTAACAAAAAAAGCTGGTCAATACCAGCTTTTTTCATGTTGTCCCACTAGGGCTCGAACCTAGACTCTTCGGAACCAAAATCCGACGTGTTGCCAGTTACACCATGGGACAATCCGCTTTTCTTTTTCAAAAAAAGTAGTGCAAAGATAGGAAAAAATCGAAACGTCAATCATAAAATCGATCCATTACACGGAGTGTCACCTTAAACGTTACACCTCCCTGGTTAATTCAAGGAAACGCTTGTAGGGGATGGCAGGAAGACTCTGCGCCTGAAATGCACCGTGGGCCTGGCTGATGATCGACACTTTGGTCGCAACCTCTTCGTTGGGGGCTTCATAAATGTCCAGAAAATCATACTGCCCGAGCAGTGCATAGTGGGCAAGGAATTTTACCTCCGGACACTTCTTTTTTACCTGGTCGAGCCAGGTCCTGCCAAGCTCCGTACGATCCTTCATCTGTTTGGAAAGATCGGGTGAAAGCTTTGTCAGCAAAATAAAGGTTTGCATGATTTCTGAAAGTTTTACGGGTTATACCTGTTCATTTCCAAACTAAGGTAAGAAAAAGAAACGGGCTTGTCAATAGGGTAAAAGAATAACGTCTGTCGGTATCAGGTTACGATGCCCGCCCTGTGAAATAGAACATTCTAATTGACGGAGCATAAATGATAAAGCTTATTTCACAGGGCCCGCTTTTTTTTGATGTTTACCCAAAAAGATAATCTACCACAGCCGTTTAGTTCATGGAAGTGATGAGTTCAGATTTTCAGCAGCGCATTTGGGAACAGCCGGTTGTTATCGGACAATGAGATCAGGTGAATGTTAATGCTTCCCGTACGGGCTCAGACCCTCTTCAGTCATAATCCACATTCTGCCTGTCATGTCAAAATCCCATACATTCTCTGTGTTTCGTATGTCATAGATGATTTCATGCATCTCATCGCTGATGTAAACCACCATACCCACCGGGATTTTCAGCGTGAGGTTCATTTCA
>Ga0315537_1000537_pt1 | contig 29630 bp, 24 predicted proteins | sample SalMarSW160270MG_FD_203091 | JGI IMG/M metagenome (GOLD analysis project Ga0315537, IMG submission 203091) | Salt marsh sediment microbial communities from the Plum Island Ecosystem LTER, Massachusetts, United States - Salt Marsh Sediment SW1602-70 ...
TGAAGGACGTAAACCTCCGGGTTGATACGCCCTGCAGGACGTAAAAAAAAGAGGGAGGTTCACTCCCCCCTCAGGATCAAGTCCCTTCGAAGGCCTTTAATACAAAATCCCTTTTCTTGCCGCCTGGTCTGCAATAAACCCTGCGACGACCTCGTCGAAAGAATCTCGATTGCCTTCTTCAACCGCATCAGCAATAAAACGCTCCCTCTGCTCGTTTAATCGTTGTATCTTGCCTTTTATTTTCCGCCGCTCCTGTTCCTTTTGGGCGAGAAATGCTTCTTTTTCTCTTTTACTCATTCCCTGCATCTCTTCCGGAAGCAACGTATCTTTCACCGATCCCAAATCGACGCTTCCGCTTTTTACCGCATCTATCAGGTCGAATGCACCGATTTCAGATTCTACTGATTTATAGGCCGCCCGTTCAGCCGCAATAGACGGAGCCATCGCCGATACCTTTTCCCTCCGTTTGGCCGATTTCACCTTCTCTTCTGCAGAACCGTAAGCCACCACGGTATCTTCCAGCAGCAGGTTCAGGCGGGAGAGCTCTTCATCATAGGGTGTTTCTATAACCTGCATGCCTCCTTCCTGCGGGATCTGCGCATACTTTCCCTCACCCCGCTTAGCAATATCTCGCCAGTAGCGTACCGTATCGGCGTAGTCACCGCATTGAACGGAGTTTATTATAATGTCCCTCTTCACCGCGTCCCTGCAGATATCCCGGTAGTCATACCCGTCATGGTAATCCGCGTGGGGTGGGCAGTCTCCGACCAGGAATATGAGTTTCAAAGTATCAGGATCTCTATCCCACCGTATCTTTTGAACTGCATCGTACAGCGCTCTGTTCACGTGTTCAGGCGTATCCCCGCCACCGTCCGCCCTGAAGGACATGAGGTCGTCGAACACGGCATCGAGGTCATTGCTGAGCCCGAAAACCCTCGTTAAGTACGCATCACCGTAATCTCGGTACCCGACCAACCCGATGCTCAGTTCAGGAGTGGGATTCCCCCGCACGATCTGATTGGCGATACTCCAGATCTTCTGTTTTGCGCCCTCTATGAGCCCGCTCATGGAACCGGTCGTATCCAGGCAGAAAACGACCTCCACTTTTTGCTGCGGCGCTGCAAAGGCTCCCTTCACCCCGGCCGACGCCAGGATGAACATAACCACCGCTACTGTAACGCCTTTAATCCTGTTTGCTTTCATGCTGCACCCCCTGATTTTTTTGTTTGAGATTGAACTTCTTCTTTTCCTTTCCATTGCAATCCCCCTCCATATCTCTATTATTCACCTATCCGATAGCACTCTGAATCAAAGACAATCGTGACGTTCTTTCCAACCGCGAAGTACTTCCCTAATTCGGGATTTCGGCGCAGCAGATCGAAATACTTTTCACTAAAAAGCTTCACGCTCTTTACCCGCATCGTGTCCATGTAATCTGCATCTATCCAGGCGCCGTCTTTGAAGTAGAAGGTTTTCCCCGCCACGCGCTTCACCGTCTCCGTTGCCGGAGCCGGTTCGGTCTTGCTCTCTTTCATTGCTCTTATATCAAGAGCACTCGACACGGATTCCGCTCCTACCTTTTTTTCCATAGCCCCGCTGTAGGCTTTCCCCTTCGATCTCATTTCCGGAGCAGCCGCATCACTGATACCCCACCGCTCATAATCGGCTTCGTTTTCAAGAATCAGATATGATGTGTAGGGCGTCAGTATGCCGTACTCCTTGCTCAAAAGCACTATCTCATCGACAAGCTCACCTTTTTCACCGTTCAGCCGTATCTCGTTCATGAGATGCCCGATCTTCCGCATTGCCCAGAGTCCCGGTATGAAGTCGTTTTTTTTGTTTTTTTCGGGAAAACGGCCTTCAAATACGAACCGTTTTGACTTACCTTCGACTGTTCCATTTAGGACAATTGCACTGCTCCCCGAACCCTCGTACCTGCCGAACAGGACGAGCTGGGTGCCGTTGAAGATATCGGGAAGCACAACCGGATATATATCACGCACCTGTATTCGCCCGAAATCAAGTGCAATATCCGACAAAACGGGTTCGCTCACCTTTCGATAAAATGCCAATACACCGGATGTGATGTTTTCTCCGGGCCTGAAATAATCCGCAAATCCCCTGTTTTGCTCTGCAATTCTGTCCAGAAGATGGGTATTTACGTCGTCCCCGACTCCGAAAACGAACAGCCTCACATTCGCATGGTTGGCTGAGAGGAGGTCACTGGAAATCGTACCTGCATCTGTTTCTCCAACGGTTGGCTCCCCGTCAGTGAGAAAAACGACCATCCTCGGCCTGTCGGTATCGCTAAGCATACGCATCGACCGCAGCAGTGCCTCGTGTATATTTGTTCCTCCCCGCGCGCTGAGACCCTCTACAAAACTACGGGCTTTTTGAATGTTTCCACTGTCGGCAGAAACCGGAGCAGGCGCCAGGGTTCGCGTTACAGTTGCAAACTGCACTATGTTGAACCGGTCTCCCCTGTTGAGGCTTCCAAGGCAGTACAAAAGCGCGCTTTTCACCTGGCTGAGCTTTTCTCCCCGCATACTGCCGGAGGTATCGACCACAAAAACAATATCCTTGCGTGTGATGGTTCGCTCTAAAATACCCGGGCTGAGCAGCATGGAAAAATATCCCGGCTCACCGGCCTCACGGTATGTAAGGATATTCACCCCGACATCACCATGTGATACGGAGTAGTAGAGTATGAAATCCCGGTCCGGCTTTACATTTTTTTCTTCGAAGCCGGCATCGGCGCCGTATTGTTTCAGACTGACATCGATATCGTGGCTCGGAGAGTAAACACTCTTTATGGGAATGTTCGACTCAATGTAAGCTGAAACACTCACTTCCTCGAGCGGCATAGGTGAGTACTTCTCCGTATTCAGCGGATACACGTACCGGTATACCCCTGCATCATATTCCAGAGGCTGGGTGTACACGAGCTCGATTCTCCTCCTGCCGTGTGCAGGAATGGGATAGACCTTCGCCCTGAACATATTTCTACCGGCGTATTCGAGCAGACCCGGATCTTTCATTCTCTGCACGATATCTTCGTATATGCGGCGGGCCTCACTGCTTGTGAGCATTTCTCCGGATGCCCGCCTGCCGTCGATGTACAGCGAAAAATCACTGATCGCCGCTGCCTCTGGAAGCGGGAATATGTAGGTGCCCTCAAGATCCATATCATAATCGTTTCTGAAACTCTGGTCTATCTTTGTCCTGGCGATCCCGCCCTGGATTTCAACGCTCACCCGGTGATATTCAACAGAGAGCGGCACCGGCCTTGTGTGCTCTGCCACCGGGGACTCTACGATGAGCAGGCCGTCTGCAAATGCCACTGTCATACCTGCAATCATCGTCAGAAAAAAAACTGCCAGACCGATCGATATCCTCTTCATTATTCTCTCCATGATTCACCTCCGTTATGCTGGATTCAAGGGATTAGACCGTGTTCCGTCGCAAAAGTTCCCTTTTTTTCGCTGTGTATACACGGTAAAAAACGGTATTATAAAGAAAAGGGCGGGGGATACCTGATGGTAGTCTTGAACGAGGAAAAACTCTCACTTCTTTTCAGTGAAATATCGCAGGGTTTCGTTAAAACACCGGCGGAAATCGCGCTTTTCATCGTTCTTGTGATCGGCATTATCGCATTTTTTATCCTTGTCTCAAGACACCAGGCGAAAAAACGGGCCATCGCAACCATGCTTCAGGCTCAGGAGCTTTTTTCCCGCCTATCCAAAAAAAAGGCACTGAACCGTCTCGAGACAGAGCTTCTCGAAAAAATGGCAAAATACATCGAATCACCAGAGCGGAAGCATCTATTATTCGACAGCCAGGCAGTTTTTAACAGTTGCGCGGAAAAGCTCAGGAAAGAGAAGTCCGTCTCTTCCTCACTCATCGCAGGACTACGGCTGAAACTCGGCTTTGAAGCGGGCAACCCTGAGCGTCCTGTGCACTCGAGCACGGAGCTTGCAGTAGACCGACCTGTTCTTGTTTTCGATAAAAAATCAAGGCGCCGCGTTCCTGGTATTGTGCTCAATTCCGATACACGAGCTCTGTACATCGCAGTAGAAAACCAGGGCTTAAGCACGGGCAAAACGGTGCAGGTGTACTTCCAGAACCAGACCGGGCTGTTCACATTTGTAAGCCGCATCATAAAGATAGAAAGAGGGGCTCTGCTGATCGCACATTCTGAAAATATCCGGCGAATTCAGCGGAGAAAGTTTTACAGGCGCAAAATCAGCCTGCCGGTGTATGTACGGCGTGAAGGTGAAAGTACAAATCCAGTGCGAACGATGTGCACCGACCTCGGCGGAGGCGGCGCAAGCCTCATTAATACTGATGGGCGTTTTAAAACAGGCGACAGGCTCGAGCTCTACTTTCTTATTCAGGCACAGCGGGGACCACCCGGACAGAGATCTCAGCCGCGGATACATGTGCCAGGGGAGGTTATTCGGCTCTCAGGAGGAGAGCAAAGGGCGCATATCGTGTTCGATCCGCTTCCCGAAGCGGTAAGGGACCGAATAATCAAATACCTCTTTACAAAGAGGAGATCAAACACATGAAGAAAATATTTTCAAAAATCCTGGATACCTGTGCACCCCTCTTTCTGTCATGCTTTTTAACTATTATTGAAAACCGCACTTTCATGCGTTATAATTAAATAACCGGGTACGTCCGTATGTATCGTATTTTTTTCATCTTTTTGCTTTCACCAGGTATCAGAGGCATATCAAAATCACAGGAGGCAAACAATGAAAAAGACATGGATTACAACCTGTATTTTCATGGGGATGATTATTCTGTTTCTGCCTGGTTTTGCGTGGTCGCAGACGCAGTATCAATCCCTGCAGTCACAGACGAGCTTCGGACTATTTGAAAATGCGTTCGACGCTGCGTTCAACCCGACCGACGCAAAGCCGGAACCAACCTTTTCGACGCTCGAGCAGAACTACTTCTTCGGCGGGCTGACAAACTTTTCCGAGCTCCCCAACACCTACTCGTTTACCATGGTGCCGCTCCGGCTCGGCTACTACCATACGGGATCGATGCCCTGGTCGGGATTATCCGACATCCTGGTCGATACAACCTCATCAACGCGGAGTAACGGAATCACTCCCACTACTGCCACCAAGGCAGTAACCGTCGGAACGACCACCACGAACTACACGTGGGTAACGCAGGAGACCGACAACCAGTACGATCGTCTTGAGGCCTGGGACACAGCCCTCGGCGGACAGTTTTTGATCGGTCTCGGGTTTGTCAATACCGGTCTCGGTGTGCGCTGGGACAACGAACAAAACGCGTCCGGCGCCGCCATCAATACATGGGCGGATGCAAACAGAACGATCACCGACACCTACTACTACGATCCGACCGCCGGCACGGTCGCGCCGTCGCCGATTTTGGACTATTCACGCACGAGAACCTACAGCATGCCGGACACTGATTCTACCGTTTACCTGCAGGTACCGGTATACGCCGAGCTGTTCGGCATACAGATGACTGCAGCCCTCACAGCCGCGTTCAACAGCAGCGACCAGTCCGTTACGAACGGGGAGGAAGAATTCACGGCACCACAGCAGCCGGGTGCAGGATCGTTCAACGGCGTTGTTGTTTCAAACTCGACAACAGATAAAACCGGGTATACCAACATTGACGCCGACATTATCCTGACCTTCGGGCCCCTTCTCGGGAATCATGAGAACAACCGGCTGGAGCTCGGTATCAACGGTGGAATAATGAAAAACAGGGCCGACACCTACGAAATGTTGTACGTCGTCCAGGATTACGACTACGCGGGAAGCGGTGCTCCTCTCACACCGGTGAATAACGGCAGTATGACCGATCAGAGCACTACAACAAAACGGAACGGAACAACCGGATACGATATCAACGTTTCAGCCCAGCATTACTTCTACTGGGATATCGGCACGCCGCTGACGCTCGGCATTGCCCCGAAATTACAGGTAGGTATTGCGTACACCCCACCTGTCAGCACATACAGTACAGAGTCGGTAGCCGTTGTTAAATCGGACCTTACCGGAAACGGCGTGTACACGGATGCGGGAGACCAGGTCGTCACCACCACGACGACCTACAGCAACAACGATGACGGCGGAAACTCCGATATCGTCGATTCGGTGACCCTTCCCTCTGCGCTGCGGTTCAAACCGGAACGGTGGCCGATAGGAATAACCTTCGGTAGCGAGCTTGGCGTCTCCTTTACCGCGCGCACGGTCAAGGACAAGTCGAACACCACCCAGACCACCGTACAGACCGCAGACGGAACAGGAACGGTCACAGGTACGACCACCACAACTGCAGGCGACAGCTACACGAAAAATAGCTTTACAACCGTCTGGTCTTTCACGAGCGACTACCAGTTTGCCCTGAACTTCTTCCTTTCTAAAAACGCAACACTGGACGTTGTTCTCGACCAATACGGGGGCGCCTTTGCACTGTACGCCCAGGCAATTATCGCTCTGCCCTGAAACAACACGCAGGACCCCGATGCAATACGGGCCCGGCTGACCGAGCCGGGCCCTTTTAAGTAAATTAGAACAAGTTAGTTGTGATACTCGGTCCTTCAAAAGGACTTGCGCCGCTTTTTATTGCACAGGCAGCCTGATCTCTATCCGCATGCGAACTGTGATAGCCTTCTTTTCTGCTTCTCCAATGGGTGGGATTTGTATCTCACCGTAGCCTCCGAGCTTATCCAAGAAATCGTTAATATGGGAGCTGGGAATGTCAGCCGTTACCACGAGGGGTTGATCTGAGGTGTTCGGAAAGCTCTTCGCCACAACCGTTCCGCCTTCAGACTGAACCAGGCCGAATAGTAGATCTGCCGCCTTCTCGAACGCCGAATTTTCGGTTTCTCCTGCAGGTCTTTCCTGTACCTGTTTAACGGATGCTTTTCGACCCTGAGTTTTCGAAACCAATGCAGTCTCCTCCTGATCCGAGACAACAGCCCGTTCCTGCAGGTTGGCCTCTTCTCCAGTCTTAAGCGGAGCGTTGGAAGCGGCCTTCAATTCTTTGCTGTACTCAGAAGGCACCTGTTCCGCAGCTGCCGGTGATGCTTTCAGGGCTTCCTCTTCTTGCTTCATTTCACCCGTCAACACCATAACAACAGTCAACTCCGTTGCAGGTCGCAACACGCCCGGTCTACCTCCCTCAAGAAGGGTTTCAGCACTCCCTGCTTTCGATTCCCTCTTCCTTTCAGGAGCAGAAGGTCTTTCTGATGAAACGGTTGTTCTTTCAGCAGGAGACTCCTCCAGAGCAGCGGTGCCTTCAGACGGCTTCATCTCTTTCGCCTGCAGGGTACCTTCTGAGGCAGGGGGTTCAGACGGCTTCGTTTTTTGCACATGCTCAGTTTTTTCAGGCTTCACTTCTTCAGGCTTTTCTTCTTCACGTTTTTCATAAGGCAGAGCCCGGGTATTGTTTATCTCTTTATCAACAACAACAGGTTCCTGACGCTTCATTGGCCGGGTCACCTGGAGCACAAAGATAACCGCAATCACCATTACGGCAACCGCCGAAAGCTCAAGCGGTATTTTAAAGCGCGGCGGGCTGAACAAGGTGTGAAAAAGCGTTCGCTCCTCAGGGCTTTCCTCGATCCTCCTGTGAACCCGTTCCAGAAAATCTTTCGGAGCCCTGACCTTTTCAAGGCCCTTCATGTTTGAAAGATGCTGTTTCAAATATTCAAGCTCTTTTGCACACCGCGCACAGGATTGAAGGTGCTGTGCAACCTCCTGCGCGGTCGATTGATCGAGCTCGCCCTCGATGTAATCCTGCAAATATTTTTGCACCTTTCTGCAGTTCATCTATACCATCCCCTTCAGTACATCCCTCAGTCTCCGCCGGGCGCGGGCCAGTTTTGACTTTACGGTTCCCGGATTCAACCCGCTAAGCTTCGATATTTCATCGTACGGCAGACCCTCGATATCACGAAGCACCACAACCATACGCTGGGCCTCAGGAAGAGACTGAATGGCACTTTGGATGAGCCGGTTCATCTCCTTTTTTTCAAATGCATGCGACGGGGAGGCTCCGTTGTCCCGTACATCGATGCCCGGAACCTCATTGTCAGGATCCCCGTTGAGACGCACCATGCTCCGATTGCGCCTGTGCGATGCCGATGCAAGTCTGTTTTTACAGCTATTAATTGTAATTCTGTACAGCCAGGTGGAAAACTTCGATTCGAAGCGAAACTTCTCAATCGACCGGTACACCCTGACAAAGACATCCTGTGCACAGTCATCGGCCTCATCGTAATCACCGAGCATCCTGTAGCAAATATTGAACACCCTGTCCTGGTACCTTACAACAAGTGTATCGAACGCACTGCGCTTCCCCTCGAGAAAATCCTGTATGACGGCCGTGTCCGTATCACTTTCTTCCAGTACTCTCGCACGCGTATTCTCTTTATCCATTTAGACCGATTCATCCCCGGAAAGTTCCCGTTTTTACTATATCTGCTCCAAGCCTTCGTGTAAAATAAAAATATTCATGTGACTCAATCCAATATATTGTACACATTCCTATAATTTTTACATTATACCCTTGACTAAAACAAAATCCTCTAGTATGAATGTACAATTATTAAAAGGAAAAAATGCGTCCTTATGCCCAACACAAAAACGCTCATTCTCATCAAACCTGACGGCCTGTCAAAATCTCTGACCGGCAATATACTCACCCGTTTCAGTGAGACTCGCCTTGAAATCATCGGGGCCAAGATTATTCGAGTGTCTCGGGAACTCGCCGAAAAGCACTACGCCATGCACAGGGATAAGCCGTTCTATGAAGAACTTATCGACTACATAATGGGAGTACTGCACAAACGGCATAAGGTTATGGCTCTTGTCTACCACGGCAAAGACGCAATCGAAAAGATACGTGAGATATGCGGCAACACGAACCCCGAGCTCGCAGAGCCTGAATCAATCAGGGGGCAGTACGGCCGTATACTCACAAGCGGTCTGTTCGAAAACGTCGTTCATGCGAGCGACTCGGTCAAGACGGCTGAACAAGAGATAAAACTCTGGTTCGAACCGGACGAAATCATCTACGACCTCTACCCATCCAGAGAAATTATCATTAAAAATTACAAAAAACGGGTATGGGTGGATTGAAAAAACTTTTATTCGGAAAATGCACAGAGGCAACCGATAAAAGGAGAATAACTATTTCGTTTTTGGGGGAGAATGCGTTATCCGCCAGAGGAAAAACTTTAACCGTTTGAACAGGGATGGCTGTTCTTTTTTGTCCTTCTTCGGATTATACCCGCTTTTCATATAATCCCTGTCAGCAAGTCCCACAGCCGCACGCCCCCGTATTGTTTTATCAGCACATAATCATTCAGACGCTTCGCGTCCGAATACCGTCGCCGGTGCACCGTACACTACAGTGCTAATATAACGGCAAATACTATGCCTGTGGGCGTTTTTTTGCGACCGCCTTGTCGATCATCTTCTCCATAGTAAACTTCGGCCGGTAGCCGAGCATCTTCTCGGCCCGGTCATTTCGCAGCTCGTAGGGCTCGATGCCTTTGACCCTTGCACTGTCCCATACCACGCCGAGACCGTCCGCAAGCCTTTCGATCACATCCAGGTATTTGAACGGATCGGGCCCGGCAAGGTTGTAAATATTGTTCTTTGCGGTTTTGCAGTTCTCGATACCGAGTGTAATCCCGTCCGCGATATCCTGCGGGTCAGCGATCTGGTCGACAGCGGACTGGCCGCTCATGCATAACGGGGCAAAAACACCCTTTCCGCCTGCGAGCTTCTGCGCCAGTCTTTTCCTGTCCTCCTCTGCTATACCATCCTCCCAGAACTCGTAGCCGAATACGCGTAAAAGCTCCTCTTCTTCGAGACACCAGCAGATACGTACGATCAGCCATGGCATACCGTACAGCTTTCCGTAATTCCGGCACAGGGATTCACAGGCTATCTTCGCAAGGGCATAAAATCTCGAAGGAAAGAACTCTGTATCCTCGGTGATGGGGGCGTCGAACTTCCGCGGGCCCGTTGCATACACCGCATCGGTGCTCGCGTAGAGAAAGACTTTCAAATTTTTCATTTGATACGACGCTTCGAGCAGGTTATACGTCCCCCTGATAATACTCTCGAAGAGCTGGTTGTTCTCCTTCTCGTATACCGCCGGTGGAAACATGTCCCATGCGGCTGCGAGGTGGCAGACCGCGTCACAGCCTTCAACCGCCTCTTTCAGCCCCCCCTGATCGAGTATGTCACCTTTCACAAACTCAAAGTTCGAATGCGAGATTCCCTCAGGCCTGTGACGGTGTATAAGCGCACGCACACGGTACCCGCGTTCGAGCAGGTTTGCCAATACGTTCCGTCCGATTCTCCCGGATCCGCCGGTAAGAAAAACCGTCATTGTCTTCTCCTTGTATGAAACAACCAGAAGATTTTTGCCTCAGAAAAAAAAGTTCTGCCGCCGGTCACACGTGAAATTCCATCAAATAACACCAAGTTTTTTCAGAGAATCCCTCAGTTTTTTCGATTCAGCATTCGTGAGAACCTTATCAGGCCTCCGCACGCCGCCAGCTCTAATGCCACGGAACTCGAGCGCCTTCTTGAAGGATGCATTGTCCCGCCCGCAGGCAAGCACACCGCGAAGCCGATCGATATCCTGCTGGATTTTCCGTGCCAGAGTGAGGTCTCCCTCTGCAACAGCGTTATATATCTCCACAAACGGCTCGGGAAATGCAGATGCATTGCCAGAAACGAGCCCGCCGGCGCCGCAGGCAAGGGATGGCAGGATGATTCCGTCATTCCCGTTGAAGATCGAACACTTTTCTCCTGAAAGCCGGATGAATTCGATAATCTGAAACATATCATCGTTGCTGTTTTTCAAACCGACGAGGCTGTCGATTTCTTTCAGAAGCCTTTCAAAAAGCGTGTGGCTCATATTGTTCCCGGTGAATACCGGTATGTTGTAGATAAAAAGCGGAAACCCCGGTACCGCTTCCGCCACACGCATGAAATGCGTATAGAGAAGCTCATCGTTATATCGATAGTAGTAGGGAAATACCACACCAACTGCATCGGCGCCGATTTCCCTGCTGTGCTTCGCAAGGACAATCGTTTCTTCTGTAGTGATACACCCGGCCTGCACGATGACTTTCACCCTTCCCCTGAGCTCCTTTACAGCAGTTTCGGCAACCGACTTTCGCTCCTCCAACGTCAAAAGGGGACCTTCTCCGGTTGTACCGCAGCAGAAAACTCCCTGTACTCCCTTTCCGGCCATGAAGCTGCAGTAATCGCTAAAGGCGTCAAGATCCACTTTTCTCCCGCCGTCCGTCAACGGTGTTATGAGAGCGGGAACCACACCTCTCCATTCTGACATTTTATCACTCCTTCCTGCGCATCTTTATTGCAAAATCCCGCGCCTTCCCGAGATCTTCTTCGGTATCCACGCTGAGCGGGATATACTCCATGCCAGTGAGAACGACCTTTATCCTGTACCCATGTTCCAGCGCCCTGAGCTGCTCGAGTGCCTCGGTTTTTTCCAGAACTGTCGCGTTCAGCGAAGAAAAACGCATGAGAAAATCCTTCCTGTAGGCATAGATACCTATATGTTCGTATGCATGAAATCCTTTCCTGTACCGAGGATACGGTATGAGCGATCTGGAAAAATAGAGTGCGAACCCTGCTGCATCAGCAACTACCTTCACCACATTGGGATTTTGCAGATCATCCTCATCGGTTATTTCATGCATCGAAGTGCACATGGGTATGCTTTCATCATGAACGAGCGGATCAACGATTTCATCGATCATGCCCGGTTTTACAAAGGGCTCATCCCCCTGAATATTAACCACAATATCGACGTCCATACTGCCCGCGATCTCGGCAACTCGATCTGTGCCGGTTGAATGGTCCGGTGATGTCATCACCGCCCTTCCCCCGTATTTTTCAACCGCCTCAATAACACGCCTGTCGTCCGTGGCGACTATCACCTCATCGAGCAGTGCCGACCCGGCCGCACTCTCGTACACCCATTGCACCATCGGTTTGCCGTTTATGTCGGCAAGCGGTTTGCCCGGAAGCCTCGTTGATTTGTACCGGGCAGGGATGACTCCTATGGCGTTCATATGGTTTCTCCGAAGCCGCCACTTTTAACTCCGTTTCTCATCTTCTGCAGGTCCAAAATGTCCACAGTATCGACGATCCAATCCCGCATCTCTTTTCCCTTCTCAGACTCCTGCGGAAAGGAGATAAAATCAAGCTCCGTGGAAAGTGCATCACTCACCCGTGAAGCGATAATCGGCCATATCGCCCCGATATCCCCGACAACCGGTATGCTGCCCTCGAGGCGCGCAAACCCTGACATCTCCATTCTGAACGGCACCTTCAATGTCTTCGTCTTCGGCAGCCCCCGGTCGACCTTCTCCTGCACTCCGCCTTCCGTACGCTCCATCTCCCACACCTTCTGGAGATTCGTATCCAGGTCAATTCGCACAATAGTCCTGCCCTCGAGCGAATACGTAAATCCGCCGTCCCATGCAGTCCATACACCGTGTCCGGTATAGGTTTCAAAGGGACCATCGTGTATCTCCTGGGACAGTGCGATGCCGGACTCTATAATAACCGAAGCTTCCGACAGAATCTCAGCGACAATACGCGACCGCTGTTTTACCGGGATGCTGTCGGAAACAGCAAGCCCTACCATACCACCGCCGACAAGCTGGGGAACGGACACAATAACCGGTATACCGTTCGCCGCGCCCGCGCCGAGCATTGTCCGCCTGTCAGCGCCGAGCCCCGCAATGAGCTCGAACGGCCTCCCCGTCATCCTTGAAAGTGCCTCGACCTCCATCGCTACACGCTCTGTTCTGAGCCCGACAGGATAGGCCATATTACCGGCAGCCTTTATTATGACGTCCCCTTTTGCTTTCTTCACCCGTTCGATAAGAGCGGTATCGATAATCATCTCTTTTTTCAGAGAATCGAGCACTGCCTCATCGATGAGCGTTATCTCGAAAATACCTCCTCGCGGGAGGAGGTCTTTATCCATACCGAGTGATGCACCGCTCACCCGTTTTACACGGTCGAGGCTTCCCGCCATTTCATGAGCAACAACTGCGGAGCTCGTAATAACGCCGTCAACAATCTTTTTTTCAATGAGCTCGGCAATGAGCGTGCTGACCCCTTCATGTATGTTCGGGCCGCTTCCGGTAACAACGGCGATTTTTCCGCCCTTTTGTTTTGTCGAAACAATTTTACCGACAACCTGATCGACCTGCCCGCGTACCTGAGCAGAAAGGCCGCTGTACAATGAATCGATTAAATCTCTATCTTCTTTCCTCATGGGAAACCTCCAAACTGCTGCATATCGATAAAAAAAGATATACAATCAGTACAGCTCCGCTATGCTTCAAACGCAGTTCTCGTGAAAAAGTAGCGTTAGTCCCCCGGGGAAAGTCCCTGGCGGGATATGCCACTTCGCGGCCGATCCTTGACAGGACTGGGTGTCAAACAGTAACTTGCTCGAAGTTACTTAAAAGCCGTCTTATATCGAAGCTCGTCGACGAATACCTATCAGCACTTGTTGCAAAAACGCGAATACTCCAGCTCCTTGAAACACATCATCCCGCCCCATTTACCCCTGGTACCCGGCCATACGCGGTATCCAGAGCACGGTATCCGGAATATAGGTAATGATAAACAGCGCGAGCAGCTCGAAGGCAATGAACTTTATCATCTCCCGTATTACATCAGGCAGAGGTGTCCCGCTGATGGCGCTCGTAATAAACGTGGTTTCTCCATACGGTGGTGTATCTAACGCGATCATCAGATTCAATACAGTTACGACACCGAAATGCACGAGGTCGATACCTGCCGCCTGGACGAGCGGCAACACGATCGGCACGACGATGAGAAGAATGGCAGAAACATCGATGAAACAGCCGAGAATAAGAAAGAGGATATTCAAAGCAAGCAGAACAGTCCACCTGCTATTCATGAGGCCGAGGCTTATAAAGCCTTTCGTTATCATTGCCGGTATCTCTTCCCGCGCCACAACATAGCCGAAAATAAATGAACAGGCCATAATAAAGCTCACAAACCCAGTGCTGACTGCCGAATCGATGAACACCCTGTACAGCTCTTTCATTCCCACACTGTGGTACACGATAATCGAAAGGATAAGCACATACACCGCTACAACCGCCGCTGCCTCAGTCGGGGTAAAGATACCGCTGTATATACCGCCGAGAAGAATGACCGGCGCAAGAATCACGAAAACAGACCTGCCGGTAACGATCATGAACTGTTTGAAACTGACCCACTTCCCGGACGGATAGTTCCTCTTGACGGCAAGGATAAAGACGAGCAGCATTTCGGAGGCGCCGAGTATCAGCCCCGGCACAATACCCCCTAAAAACAGGTACCCCACAGAAGCGCCTGAAAGCATCGAATAAATGATCATCGGAATGCTCGGCGGGATGATAGGCCCGATTGTTGCGGATGCACAGGTAACCGCACAGCTGAACGGGCCGTCGTACCCGGCATCCTTCATCGCCTTGATTTCAACGGCCCCGAGGCCCGCGACATCGGCGATTTCAGACCCCGACATGCCGGCGAAGATAACGCTCGCAACGATATTGACATGACCCAGTCCCCCTTTGAGGGGGCCGACCACAACCTTGGCAAAATCAAAGAGCCTGTCCGTGAGGCGGCTCGAGTTCATGACCTTCGCGGTGAATATAAAGAGCGGCACGGAGAGAAGCACGAACTTGTTCTCGAACGCAATAACCATTACATCCATAACGGTAAAAAGACTTATCTTTGCGATAATAAGATACAAAACCGAGCTTATAAACATTCCGAACGCAATGGGGTAGCCGAGCGCGAACACAGCGGCAAATACGATAGCCCAGACAGCTACAGCCACGGCAGCTCCTCCTCTTTCGGCACGTTACGGCCCATTAAAAGACGAATGTTCCTGATAACGGCCTGGACGTTATGTATGAGAATCAACAGGGTGAACAACGGAAAGCATATAAGAAGGTATGTCCATGGAACCCGCAGAGACGACGCTTTTATCGTGTAGTTCATAATGGAATATTTAATACTCGGGTAGAGAACGAATAAAAACACGATACCGGTTACTATGTCAAAAAATATATCTATCACGAGTCTCGTCTTCTTCGAAAACTTTTTATACAGTATATCGAACCGTATGTGCTTATCATAGCGTCTCGCGAGCGCCGCGCCCAGGTATATCGACCATACGAAGCTGTAGATGGAAAGCTCGAAAAACTTGGGCAGTGGGTGATCGAGCACGTAACGTGAAAAGACCTGCACACTTACGGTAGCAACAAGAAGAAGAAGCACAAAAACAGGAAGGTGTATCTCAAGAAAATTGAAAATCCTGTCATAAGCGCGTTTCACTTTTTTCCCCGCATCAAAACTTAAAAGAATTTTGAAAAACAGGTTTGGACGCCAGCCTCAAAACATTCCCATTATACCCGACTGAAAAAAAAGTGAATGCCCTGAAGGGGCAGATGATATAAATCCCATCGGGTTAAAAAATTCGCCCCTGCTGACAACAGATATCTTCAGGGCATTCTCTATACTACAGAGCTCGGTTTAATCCATATTCTGGAGCTTTCTATACATCCCTGCGCCCCACCTGCGCTCGAACTTTTCCTGGCTGTAGTACTGTGCAGCACTATCCATAAAGGCTTTTTTATCCGGCACGATGATCTCCATACCATGCTCCTTCGTGAACTTGCCAAGAAGCGATGTCTCCTGCTCGAGCACCATCTCGTTCTGGTAGAACCTGGCGACACACATTGCGGTCTTCATATACACCTTGTAATCATCGGGCATACCCTGCCACAGCTTTTCCGTGATAATAGGCGTTATGTAGCCGATCATGTGGTCGGTCAACACGATATAGTGGGTGACCTCATAGAACTTCTCGGAATTGTCTGTAGGAACAGGGTTGTCCTGGCCTTCAATAGTCCCGGTCTTGAGTCCCATATACACCTCGCCGAACCCGAGAGGAGTCGGATTCGCACCGAGCGCTCTTCCGACATCGAGCCATGCCTCGGCATTCGGCATTCTGAGCTTGATGCCCTTGAGGTCTGCAGGTGTCCGCACAACGCCTGCTTTCTTTGTAAGGTCGAGCTCACGCGTGCCGAGGTACCATACATCGAGCACTCTGATATTGGACTTCGATGCGAGTGTGTCCCAGTACTTCCTGCCGACAGGGCCGGTCAATATTCGGTACATGTGATCGATGTCCCTGTACAGGTAGGCAACCTCGAGCACTCCTATCTCGGGATAGTTCGCGAGATCGGCAAACCAGGACGGACTTGCATCAGACGTCATTTCAAGAGATCCTCTCATTACCCCCAAAATACCGGTTTTCTGATCAGCAAGCTGACCCGAATGGAAGGTCTTCACGACGATTTTGCCGCCGCTCAGATTCCCAACCACCTCGGCAAACTTCTTCATCGACAGGTACTGCGGTTCATTGGGACCGCTTACCGAGTTGAACCTCAGCGTATACGTGTCTGCGGAAAAAGCAAGCCCGAAGCTTGTCAGGACAAACACACCGAGCACAATCAATGAAACAAACATTTTTCTTCTCATTGCAATGCTCCTTTCTACAAATTTTTCTTTTAACACGGAGCATCAAAGAGCTCCGGAATTACAAGTTGTGCCCTGTCCCACCTCCTTTCCGGTAGATTACCGCCAGTCAATCAAAAAATTCCCTCTTTTTTCATCCCTGTCAACACCCGATCGATCGCCCCGAGCGTTGTATCGATATCGTCATCACTGTGCGCGGCCGACACGTAAATCTCTCCCCAGTGCATGGGCCTGAGAAAAACCCCCTGCTCGAGAAGCCTGTTTCTGAATATGATGTATTTCTCAAAGTCCGATGTTACGGCATCGCGGTAATTTCTAAACTCTTTGAGAGGGGTAAAGTGCACCTGAAACATCGTCCCGAAACCCTGCACGATTGCATCTATCCGAAGCCTCTCAACTGTCTCCCGTATCCCGTCCATGAGCCGTTCGCCAAGCCGGTACACACGATCATACACACTCCCGTCGTTCTCCTCTAAAAACTCGAGCGTCGCGTATGCGGCTGCCACGACGGCGCGGTTGGCATTCAGCGTGCCGGCCCTGAAAACCGTGCCGTTTGCGATGAGATCCATAATCTCCGCCCTGCCCCCGTATACTGCAATGGGAAATCCTCCGCCGACCGCCTTTGCAAGGGTTGTCAGATCCGGCGTTACGCCGAACTTCCCCTGCGCGCTGTTGAGCCCGAGCCTGAAGCCGGTGATCACCTCATCAAAAATGAGCACGATTCCATTTTGCAGCGTAAGCTCACGCAGCGCCTCGAGGTATCCCTCAACAGGAGGAATTATGCCTGAATTGCACATGCATGGGTCGACGAGTATTCCTGCGATGCGGTTCCCGTACGTCTCGAGGGTCTTTTCGAGCGCCAGAAGATCATTCCAGGGAATCACCAGTATATCCTCATACGCCGACTCCGGTATACCCGCTCCGATCGCAATTTTGCTGGGCTGCTGGGCGGGCCCTGCTTTATCGAGTGGGGTATGCACACTCAGAGCCACGCTGTCGAGCCAGCCGTGGTAGTTTCCCTCATACTTGACGATCAGCTTTCTGTCCGTATACGCCCTCGCCAACCGCATGACCTCCTGCACAACCTCACTCCCGGAGTTCATAAAGCTGACCTTCTCAAAACAGGGCACATAACCTATGAGCTTTTCCGCGACCTCTATCTGGAGCTCAAACGGCAGACCGTAGGTTGAGCCGTTTTTTATCTGACGGGAAACGAAATCGATTATCCGCGGATTGGCATGCCCGGCGAACATCGGACCGAGCGCCTGAAGGTAATCGATATACTCGTTCCCGTCGACATCGTAGAGCTTCGAACCTTCCGCTCTATCGATAAAAATCGGGTACGGATCATACCCCTCGAGCGGGGTCCTCGAAGCGCTCGAAGCGCCGCCGGGAATCGACTTCAATGCCCGTTCATACAGTTTCTTGGACCTGCCGGTTTTCTGTAGGCTCATACAACGGCTCCAGTAAAATATTTTATACAATACAGGTATACGGCTTCGGTTTTCTTTGTGATGTGATAAAAAAGGTTGGAGTATTTAATAATACCTGATTTCAATTTCTGAGGTCATCCACGATTTTTTCCTGGATTTTTTATGTTGCCCCATTTGCTCTGCAGAGATTCGCACTGGCCGGTTTCGTCCTGCGATGAAATCCCGAAAAAAATCATACCACTATCACAACCAATGTCAAGAAAATTATGGAGACACCACACTTATATGTAATTAAACAGGGCATTATCCGTACGGATAATGCCCTGTATTTTCAACGGTGCTGCGGTTATCGTTTATACTTTTTTATGTAGGGGATGTCTTTGTTTATGTCGGGCCCGAAGAATTTGAACAAAATCAGGTCCTTTTGGCCGGTATTCCTGATAGCAAACCCATTGACTGACTTCTGATGGGTGACGAGCAGCTCGTCCGAGCCGAAGACGCCGCCTTCAACCGAATGGCCGTCTACCGTTCCTCTCCCCCTCCACACCAGCATATTGTACACACCGTTGTCCTTGCTGTTGAAGCTTCCGCCCGGTTTCAGGGTCACCTTTTTCCCGCTGAATTTCTCGGTGTTGTAATATATCCACTCCTCATACCCGCCATCCTGCTTCGTTTCCTCGATCAATACAGGTTCGAGATGCCGGTTCTCATAGAAGTACGGGTCACCGTTTATCTCCCAGTCGCACTGCTCGAGTACCGCACGCTCCCCTAACCGATCCCTGTCTTCCTTCGTCACATCTTTGAAAAGCAGCTCCTTGGGCGTCAATCGGCCGCTGACCTTCGCCTGGAGCATGGCAAACACATCTGAATCCTCCTGGAGCTCTAAAGTGAGCGCGGTTCCCGGCGCGTGGAGCACACCGGAGGGCAGATGGAACCCCTCTCCCGGAACGTTCAGATAGGCGCGTGAGTGTTTGAGGATAAGATTGCTGTTCCAATCCACCAGGTAGGGCAGGAGGGTTTCAATCTGTTTGCCCTGGTCGACGAGATAGGGATGAACACCGAAAAAGGTTTCCGGGTGAGGCCCGGGATCAACATCTTCAAGAAAATAGTACGCCTCTTCTTTTGCGTTCTTGCCGACCTTTTCCGCGTCGTGCTGCATCTGGTGGAGATGGTAGTTTATCCGCGAACCGAAATCGTATATCTTCACAAGCCTGTTCAGACCTGTATGGGTCTTCGCATACGCCTCTCCCATGATGGTTTTTCCGCACACCCGGACCGCGTCGATGAGAAGGATATCCTCGCCCTCGATATCCAGGTACGAAAGGCCCTCATCCTCCGGGCCGATTCTGTTGTCCGCTTTCGTCACCGATGCAAGCCAGCGCTCACAAAAAAACCCGCGCTCACCCGCATCGTACTCCCGTTCCTTAAGCCCAAGCCTGTACCCGGGCGGCAGGAAATCGCGGGCCACCCAGCTCGGTCTGAGATGCAGCATTCCATTGCCTTTTTCTACAGCTTTTTCAACTGCCTGTGCAATTTTTGTATCGTCCATTTTTATTTCTCCCGGTACATATGATTACCGTGAATACCGGCACTCACAGGTATAGTACACACTTTTTTTCAATGCACTGCAGTGTAACAAGTTGCCTGATACATTCAGCCATGTTTTACCAGCATCGGGGCCATACCCCTCACATCAGAAACGTCATACAGCACCCGAACATGCCGGTATGGTCACTGTATTTCCACACGACCTCTGAATAATATTCAAAAAACCACACCCGCTTTTCTGACCAATGCTTTTACAGGTTTTTACAGGTCAACCCATACCGATCCCTTGTCGCAGGATTCAACGGTTTTGTAGATAAACTCCATGCCCCTGAGCCCGTCATACACGGTTGGGAATTTATACTCCTCGACCTTCATCGGCTTACCGCCTATGCGCCGCTGTATCGCCTCTGCGGCACCAAGATAGATATTGGCAAACGCCTCCAGGTACCCCTCAGGATGGCCGACGGGAATCCTGGTGACCTCTGCTGCGACATCACTCAGGTACCCGCTTCCACGCGTGTATATTTCACGAGGCTTTCCGAAATGATAGACCTCAAGATAATTGGGGTTCTCCTGAGCCCAGGAGATCGCACCCTCCGAGGCATAGATACGTAGCTTCAGGCCGTTCTCCTCGCCGGTCGCCACCTGGCTAATCGTGAGCACACCCTTGCCGCCGCCTTTGAGCCTGAGGAGCATATTCACATCCTCATCCAGTTTTCGGTCAGGAAGAAATGTGGATTTATCAGCGCAGAGCTGAGCGACCGGGTCACAGCTTATATACTCTAAAAGGTTGAGGCTGTGCGTACCGACATCGCCGAGCGTGCCGCCGATACCTGCCTGAGCGGGATCCACCCGCCACTTCGCCTGCTTCATACCCACCTTCTCATGGGGAAAACTGAGAAACTCCTGCAGGTATTCGACGATCACCTTTCGAATCGTACCCATCTTGCCGGATTTGAAGAGCTCGCGTGCATACCGCACAAGAGGATTTCCGGTGTAGTTATGGGTAAGCACAAAAACGAGCCCGGTCTTCTCGACAAGCTTCACGAGCTCTTTCGCTTCATCGAGGGTGTAGGTCATCGGCTTGTCGCATATAACGTTGAACCCGGCCTCTAAAAAGGTCTTTGCAACGGGAAAATGCACGTTATTGGGTGTGACGATCGATACAAAGTCGATCCTTTTATCTTCGGGAAGCGCGGCCTCTGCATGCGCCATATCTGCATAGGTTTTATACAACCTGTCCGGATCGAGGTGCAGCTCTTTGCCCGTTGTCCGCGTATTGTCGTAATCCCTCGAAAAGCAGCCGGCAACGAGCTCTATCTGCTGATCCATTGCTGCAGCAATGCGGTGAACCGCGCCGATAAATGCACCCTGCCCGCCGCCGACCATTCCCATTCGCAGCTTTCGTTTCCACGCCTTCATATATGCCCCCTTCAGTTTCAGTAATATATATAATACTCAAGAATCTGATTTTTATTTCGGGTTTACATCCGGCATCTATCCGCATCATTTCATACGTTTGGTGTTATCCATCAAACACGGTTACTCGAATCCGAGTATCCTTCTGTTTGTCTTTTTGTCGGACTTCCCGCCTATAAAATCATCGAACGCCACCTCGGTTGCCTCGATGATATGCCGCTCTATAAACGGCGCTCCTTCACGGGCACCCTGCTCCGGGCTCTTGACCGCGCACTCCCACTCAAGAACCGCCCAGCCCGTATACCCTGCTTCCGTAAGCAGGGTGAACACCCTGTTGAAATTGACCTGCCCGTCACCGAGAGACCGGAACCGTCCTGCCCTGTCTGCCCACGACTGGTACCCGCCGTACACGCCGACTCTACCGTCGGGATTGAACTCCGCATCCTTTACATGAAAAGCCTTTATTCTCTCACCGTACAGCTGAATAAAGTGCAAGTAATCCAACTGCTGAAGCACGAAATGGCTCGGATCGTAGTTGATGCAGGCTGCAGGATGGTTGCCGACCTTGTCTAGAAACATCTCGTAAGTCGCCCCGTCGTATACGTCTGAACCAGGATGAAGCTCGTACGCGAACACGACACCGTTGTCCTTCGCCATGTCAAGCACCGGCTTCCAGCGGCGCGCGAGCTCGGTGAACGCTTCGTCTATAATTCCTGCAGGCCTCTGCGGCCACGGGTACATCATATGCCAGGCGAATCCGCCGGACATCACCGGGATGGCTGTTGTTCCCATGTTGACGGAAGCGGTTACGCTTTTTTTCAGCTGATCGGCGGCCCACTCAACCCGCTGTTTGTCCTTCATGCCTTCGGGATAAAAACCCTCGAACATTATCTCGTATGCCTGATGCATAGCCATCACCTGGCCCTGTATATGGGAGGCAAGCTCCGTCACTTCGACACCTGCTTCCTTGAGCTTTCCCCTGTACTCGTCACAATAGGTCTTCGATTCAGCTGCCCTGTCAAGGTCGAACGCCCTCGCGTCCCAGGTGGGAACCTGAACCCCCCTGTAACCGATACCTGCAGCCCATTTCGCAATGCCTGTTATGGAGTTGAACGGTTCACTGTCCCCCAGAAACTGCGCAAGAAATATTGCGGCGCCTTTCATCTTTTTCATACTGCCCTCCTCATCATGAGATAATATATACGTTGTTCCTTTTTACTTCATACCCGGGATACTTAAAAGCATCTACCGATATAGAGTACGATTATTTATTCAGCATATCTGATGTACAAATCACTATTAACGATTATACAAACGGACGCCCCAAATTGCAATTGAAATCAAGAGCATTCATAAATTCAGGAATAACCGAAAATCTTCATTCGTTCCGGCCCACATGGTATACGCATAGCCGGCACCTACGCAGGGCTTCACAGCATATCTTGCAGCAGGGACCATTCCCCCGTCATATGCTCCTCTCCTTTACTGTTCGGCGCGTAAAAACACTTGTACCAGGCCCGGGGTACGAGATGTTATAAATCATGCATATGTATCCAGGATCCATTTTTATGGTTTTATCCATTAGAATTCTGGCATTTTGTACCAGAATTTAGAATACAAATGACTATATTATACTACATTGCCGTAATATTACATACTTTAGGTAAAAACCATTAGGTAAGTGATAATTTTCAACTTCTAAGATTGACAAGTTTACTTACCTATCTTTTATTTGTCATTGTTTACCTTATTGTTATTTTAAAAAAACTTACGGTATAGCCTGATAAAACTGCTGAGTGCGATATATTTAACCTGGAGGTGATGATTATGAAGACACTATTACCAATACTCATGTCAATAAGTATTCTGATGATTGTCATCTCGTGCGGAAGCTCAGGCGGTATCGATGTACCGGATGATCTTACATATGTTGAGGATATCATCAAAAGCGATACTCCGAATTCAAGCGACCCGCTCGAGCAGGTTCCGGTTGCAGTAATGAGCGCGGACCGGCTTACCGGTGAAGCACCCCTTGAAGTGCTCTTTACCGGATCGAGCTCCTATGATCCCGAAGGGAGCGAATTGTCCTATTCATGGGATTTCGGCGACGGCCATACAAGCCTCTGGCCCGACCCGCCCATGCACACCTATGTTGATCCGGGGACATACACCGTTACCCTGACAGTTACCAATGAAAAGGATGAATCCTCCTCTGTCTCTGAGACTGTTGAATCATTGGAGCCGGCGGACACCGGAGTCTTCATCAATGAAGAGGAAGGAATTGTTGCCGGGCTTTCCCTCGATGAAAATATCGATGAAAACAGCATGGCAGAGATATTCGGTGAAACACGGTGGGTTGACGGCGTCGACGGCCTGGCGATGGAGTTTGACGGTGAAGGAGAGTATATCTTTCTCCCGGACGCCGATAACTTCGATCTTACCGAAGAGGCTTCAATAGAGGTGTGGATTTTTCCCTATACCAACATTGCGGCAGCAGGTATTGTGCATAAAGGCGTGGAGGAGGATTACTCTGACGAGTCGTACAGCCTTCAGTACAATCAGGCGGGGCAGGTTGCCATCATTATCACAAACAATGCCGGAACGGCCACCTATGTCCTGTCGAACGAAGGGCTGCTGAGCACCAACGAATGGCACCACATCGTTGCAGCCTGGGATTTGACCGAGGTGTACCTGTATATCGACGGCGATCTCGTTACAAACCGCCAGATATATTCAAACGGATGGGTATCGGAGCTCCCTGCCGATTTCGCCCCTGCGAGGAATACTGACGGTGGGCTCATGATCGGATCACAGATTCCTCTGAATTACCGGTTCGACGGGATCATCGACAACGTGCTCCTCTACGACAGGGTGATTGACGCTTCAGAAGTGGCTGAGCACTACACCCTCCTCGCCCCGTAATGTGGAGATATGGGGACGTCTCACCTATTTATAAAAGAGGAGGAAGCACACTCACTACGAGTTGTGAGATAAAATAACAGCGCAGGAACAAGCCCCCGACCGACAATCATCCGGCCAGGGGGCTTTTAAATTACAGAGACAGATATCCGTCACAGTATCGTACGTCCACTGCATCACCTGATCCCATCATTATTACACCGTATACCTAACCCGGACAAGCCGGAACCATAAAGGGAAAGTTTAAATGCTGATTCTTTTAAATTAAACAGATTTTCACGAATTGCAATATCTTGTTAAAACAGCCTTAATGACACTTGCTCCCCACCCAACTCTTTTTACCTTTTATACCCATGAATTTATTGCCTGCATATTGCCTATGCAAAGTCCCTTTGTGGGAAAGCTACGTATTGTCTCTACTTCGTTGATGATATCTGGGGCGCCGTTCTGCTTTGTAACTTTATCTAAATGCTTAAAAGCTTCTTTCAACCGCAGGCACTTAAAATCACTGTTCACGCCTGTCTTCTCTTGAAAGAGAACAACAATTGAAATAATTTGGGTGAAGATCAATCTCGATAAAAGCCATCATCTCCCCCCCTTTATTCTTTTCTTGAGGGCATTCGTACTGATAACGATATAATTTCATACGTCTATTCGTCGTATTTCATCACCTAAATTGGCTCTCAACCATTATCTATTTTGTAAACGGCCGAAAAAATGTAAATTTCTCAAGAAGTTGATTCCTTTTCAACCTCGGCCTTTCTTGTTGTGAGTTTATGCTTTATTTCGGCCCTTCTTTTTTTTATACGTTCGACATCGATCGGATATACGCCGTATTCGTGAACCGTCTCATACATCTTGACGGCATTTTCAGGAGGGATGAGATCATGAACCTCACTCGAAGATCCTATCAGGATACCGCCCTGTGGTCCTATTTTTTCTATCAATTCGAGGGTCTCATCCTCAACATCGTATACAGTTCCATGGGGCAGGGTAATCTCACAGCATACATTCCCAAAGAGTAGCTTACCTGGATACATCTTCCTGATTTCGAATATATCGTTACAGCCGTTCCGCTCAATGGGATTGAGCCCGTCGGCTCCGAGTTCATCGAATATGATCCGCAACAGAGCACCATACTTCCCATCGCTATGGAACAAGAACTTATACCCCTTTTCCCTGACAGGATCAATAATCCACTTCCAGCGCGAAAGCCCGTGTTCCCTGATAAACTGAGGGCTGAACATAGCTCCTATAGACATTGCAATATCCTCTCCCATGAACTGTAAAGGAGCGGATGCATTCTCGGCAAAGGCCTGCGCGATATATGCGGAAAACTTACCCGTGCAATCCATAACGTGTGAAAGGAGCTCAGGGGCATCATAGATAGCGGTGGAAAAAAGTTCCATGTCCATGTACGTATAGGCATCCGTTATTGGTCCTTCCACAGCGCCGATAAAAACGAGGTCATAGTAATCGAAAACCTCTTTCATATGCTTTATATATGGTTCATACCACTCACTTACCTCTTCATACTTTGGAAGCTTTGGCATATTCCTCTCAAGCCCTTTAAGATCCGAAAATGGTCTCTCTGAAATCCATGCGGTACCCCCTTTCTGAGAGACCTTCCAGTTATCAGGATTTACACCGAAAAACCTTATCCAGTTGACTATCTTTAACCCCATCCAGTGTTCAACCGGATTATAGGTATATCGTGTGACATCAAGCCCTATTCTTTTGAAAGACTTTACATTTGTCTCTATTATTTCCTCAAAGCTGTACTTTTTCGATTCGTCATAATCTCCGTATTTCATTAGAAGTTCTTTGTTATCAACAAAATCATAGGTCAGGATCCTATCCACAGGTTCCCAACAAACTGTTTTGGTAAATCTTTCAAGATTCGTCATAATATTTTTTGAAAAGATCAACCTCCTCGCCTTATAAATGAATAGAATGAAAGAGAAATAACAATAACCGCCCCATATACAGCCTGTGTCCAGAAGCCTGTCATACCCATAGCGATTATTCCTGCTTCCAGGCACCCTATGATAATAACGCCGATAAATGTACCGAAAAGAGTGCCTTCGCCACCTGAAATCGAAGTACCCCCAACAAAAACCGCTGCAATCACCTTTATGAGATAACCCTGGCCGAGGGTTGGCCAGAAGTAACTCACTTCAAGGCTGGCAAGCACCCCGGCAAATGTTGCAAAAAACCCCATCTGCATGAATGTGATTACTTTCACCCTATCGGTATTGATGCCCATCATTTGGGCACTTGTAATGCTGTCCCCTACATGGTAGATGCGGAGACCGAATTTATGGCGGTTCAATAGAAACCAGAGAATGATGGCTATTACAATAGTCCATACTGCCTGCATCGGTATCCTCTTCCATGGAAGCCTTCCAACTAATACGTAAGACATCATTGTTGTCTTTGCAGCAACAAGCGGTGTTCCCCTGCCCCCACATAGGATCATGGTTATACCTCTCCACAGATACATGGTACCTATTGTCGCTATAAGGGACGGGATACGGATTTTTGTTACAAGAAGACCGTTACAGGCACCTATCAATGACCCTATAATGAGACAGCATATGAGGGCAAGGGTAATATTTCCGGTTGAGAGATACAGGTTCGTGAATATCCAACCGCCGAAACCCATTACAGATGGAAAGGAGAGGTCTATCTCTCCTGTAATGACTACAAGGGTCAGTGCAAGCGCAGAGATGGCGGTAAAAGGGATCGATGATAAAAAAGCAAAGTATATATCGTAGGAGAGAAAAACCCCTGGGCGCACTAAGATGAATATCGCAAACAGTACCACCAATACGCCAAAAACGCTCAGCTGGATGCTGTAGCGACTGGCATAGTACTTCCACAATTTAAATGAATTACTGCTCCCTGATATTTCGCCTTTTTCTGGCATCATGATCTTCTTCCAAACAAAAAGTTATTACTTAATACAGCTATTCCGAATGGTGCATATCTGATAATGTTATCCAGCAATAATAGGTGTATTTACTATGTTTTAAGGTGAAATAACAGTGTGTATGTGAATGTATTAATATTTTTTCCTCAAACATGCCCTGTGCTTGCTACCTTCTGAAGCTCTTCAACGAGCTCATCCAGCGATATCTCCTCCTTTTTAAACTCCCCGACGATCCTTCCACGATCGAGGATCACAAACCGGTCTGAGACAGGGTATAGGTGATAGATGGTATGGCTTATCATTATGGCTGATTTCCCACTCTCCTTTATTCCACTTATGAAATCAAGCACCTTCTTTGTCTCTGTCAATGAGAGAGCAGTGGTAGGTTCGTCCAGGATAATGAGCTCTGCATCGAAGAAAATAGCCCTTGCTATGGCAACACCCTGCTGCTCTCCACCCGACATAGTTTTAACGAACGAATCAGGTGTAACACCCTTGGATGTGAATCCGATATACTTCCTCATTATCATGTTAGTTTCTTCTTTCGCTTTCTTTATCTTGAGAAATCCAATTGGACCACACAGCTCCCTGCCAATAAAAATATTGCTCCATATGGTCTGTTTTTCTCCCAGTGCCTTTTCCTGGTATACGGTCTCTACTCCAAGGCTGCGTGCCCTCTCCGCACTCCAGTGCGCGACCTTGTTCCCTTTAAAGTAGATTTCACCCTTATCAGCCTTATAAACACCCATTATGATTTTGATCATGGTTGACTTGCCGGCGCCATTGTCGCCGATCAAGCCAACCACTTCATTCTTTCCAACCTCGAAGTTGATGTTCTCCAGGGCAGTAATACCCCCAAAATGCTTGTTGACACCCAAAAGCTGTATCAGGGGAGAAAAATTTTTGTCCTTCATTGCGTTCTTATCCTTATCGTATGCCTGCTTCAGCAAGAGGTGCAATTGTTTCGATATTACTTGCTGTTACGAAGCCTGCACCAGTGTCTATGTAGAGACCGGAGAACCCAAACTTCTTGGTCATACATATCTGCAGAACCCCCAGATACGCCTGTAGCCACGGCTGTTGATCGGCAACAACCTGCACGTAGCCATTTCTGATAGCTTCTGCTGTCGCTGAAGAAAGATCGAACCCTGCAACAATGATCTCTCCAGGTTTTTTGCCCGCTGCCTCCATATAGGTCTGGGCTGTTGCAGTAAGACCGCCATGATCCGGGATTATCAGATCCACATCTGGATGGGATGCTATATAAGCAACTATGGTTGGCGTGCCAGCCGGTGGATCCGCATTCGTTTCAGGCGATATATCGAGGTAATCAACAGTCACCCCTTTATCTTTTAGAGCATCGATACAACCCTTTGTCCGCATGCCGCGTAACGGTTCTCCAAGAAGACCCCAAACCATGGCCCTGTCTCCCTTTCCGAGGCCATTATCAACTGCAGCTTTTTTACCCAGTGCATAACCTGCATTGTACAGTGAAGCGCCTGCGTAACCAAAACCATTGGCAATATATTTTGATCTGGTCTTGGGAAGATCGACACATATAGTGGTTACTATTATCCCTTTCGCTTCTGCTTCATCCACGAGAGGTCCAAATCCTTCATCTCCAGGTTGACCTATAAGAATAGCTCCGTCAGGCTTCGCTGCAATCGCCTCTTTAAAGTGCTCTACCTCTTTGCCCGGGTCCCATCCGTCCCACACCGCTTCCACGTTGCATCCCAGTTGTTTTGCGGCAGCCATTGCTCCATTGTACAGGACACTGGCGAATGGACCGCCCTCCGGCCCTCCACATTCAAACCTGATCGTTATGTCTGAAAAATCCAGCAGATCTTTCGCCACTTTTGCCTTTTCAACCGCTGGTTTTTCTTCAGCTTTCGGTGTCGCGGCTTTTTTCCCTTCGGCAAAGGTTACTCCAGTGCACATGATAAAAAAGATCAGTGAAATAATCGAGATTGACAACTTTTTCATAGCTACCTCCTTCTTATAAAATAGTTTTATCTATTACAGATATATTGTATCTTCATCATCATCGCTGAAATCCCCTATATGGTAATATTTTTTTAAATAGATAATAAAAAAAATTATTTTCAATAAAAAATAGTGTTTAGCTTTCCTATTATATTATGCTTTTCTACGATGTCAAGATATTGTACCTAAATTCCAGGTCATTTTTATACACTATGATTAATAAAAGTGGCAATTTCTAACAAAGAACATTTTAACGTACCATTCAAATATTTCAAGATAATTTTGCCTTCAAATTATACACAACAAACAACATTGATATTTTAGTGCGTTAGAACTCACTTAAATTCACCCTTTTTTACTTCACATAATTACCCCCTATTTCTTTTTAGAAAATCCAGATGAAACATCACCGGTTCGAGGCGGACTATCCAAACCAGCTCTGGCAGGGTGATGCAAGAGACGGCATCCCTCTCCCAAATCCGGATAATCCCAAAAAGAACAAAAAGACCTACCTCTTTGCCTGGATAGACGATTTTTCTAGAAAGATCATGTATGATAAATATTACTGGGACGAAAAGCTACCCAGGATGGAAAATTGTTTCCGGCATGCAGTCTCGCGATGGGGAATACCTGAAAAAATATACTGCGATTATCCCGAAAAAAAACAAATGCCGAAGTTTATTCGCTTCTTCTTTCCAGGAAAAGAAATAGCATTGAAAACTTCGGCATAATATAAACATCCTATAGTCCACAGAGCTTTTTAAGATT
>Ga0315537_1000539_pt1 | contig 29612 bp, 25 predicted proteins | sample SalMarSW160270MG_FD_203091 | JGI IMG/M metagenome (GOLD analysis project Ga0315537, IMG submission 203091) | Salt marsh sediment microbial communities from the Plum Island Ecosystem LTER, Massachusetts, United States - Salt Marsh Sediment SW1602-70 ...
TACGCATCCTACGCGCATTTATGAGGAAATCAAGAAGCTTGGCTACGAAGAATGTGTAGCCTGCAGAATAAGAACAACGGAAGGATGGAAGTTTGAGCAAGGAAAATGAACTCATGAAAGTGCCGCATCAGGTTCTGGAAGAAACGTACAAGGCAGGCATGGAAGCGGACGAGAAAGACCGCTCTGGCACCTTTTACCACGTGGACCAATCCACGATTTACTCGAAAGTCAACGCGCTTTTCCAGGGAAAAATCGAGCTCATGGACACAAAGGCAGCTTTGCAGAAGTATTCTTGGCTTGGCGAGTACATGTGGAAGCTTGTCGACAAGGATAAGGACGAGTTTACCCGGAAGGTGGCTGAGGACTGGAGCGGCGGCTATTTCATACGGATTATGCCAGGCGCTGAGATAACGTTTCCTCTGCAGTCGTGCCTTTTGATTACGCGGAAGAACTTGGAGCAGCGCGTTCACAACATCATTATCGCGGAGGAAGGGTCGAAGGCGCACATAATCACCAGTTGTGTTCAGCACTCAAGTGTTCCGAAGGCGTCGCACCTGGGCGTATCGGAAATATACGTTAAAAAAGGCGCCACGCTCAACTTCACGATGATCCATCAGTGGAGCGAAAACACGCTTGTGCGTCCTAGGAGCGCGGCTGAGATAGGTGACAGGGCTGTGTTCGTTTCGAACTACGTGTGCATGCGGCCTGTCAGGGACGTGCAGATGTACCCCGCGGCTTTCTGCAACGGCGCGGATTCGACGGTGAGCTTCAACAGTATCCTGTATGGGCACGGAAATTCTCTTTTGGACATCGGGTCGAAAGCGGTTCTCACGGGGAAGGGCAGCAAGGCGGAGATGGTTAGTCGCGCCATAGCACGGGAGGGCTCAAAAATGATCATCAGAGGCTTGATAGATGGCAACAGCCCCGACTGTAGGGGACACTTGGAGTGCCGCGGGCTGCTCATTGATGATGAGGCGTTTTTGCAGTCCATACCTGAGTTGATCGCCCGAAAGAAAGGTGTTGAGATTACGCATGAGGCGGCTGTGGGCAAAATTTCAGAGAAGGAGATAACATATTTGATGACGAGGAAACTGTCCCGAGATCATGCTGTCTCGCTGATTATACGCGGTTTCATGGATGTGAGCATACTAGGCTTGCCAGACGCCTTAAACGCAGAAATCAAGAAGATAGTGGAAGCCTCTGCAGAAGCCAGCTAGGCGCGCTCTTGGTTCTAAAGTGAGGACTAGAGTTGTTGAAAAAGGACGTGGAACACCGTGTCTAAAGGTGATGTGTGGCGTAGAAATAGAACCTGAAAAGTCCAATTAGTTCAAAAATCGATAATCAAATCATGCAACCAACTTATCGGGTTATGTCATATCGAATAACAATTTCTGACTATAGTGTTGCAAAGTCTCGAATCTTCGACCGCAGTTTGAACCTTGACCCAAGGTATTTATGCGTGAAAAAAGACACATATAACAAAACGCACCGTTTAATAAAACAATACGGGCGAACTGACACGTATTAGCTTATGTGTTGTTTCTAGCGTGCTATAGGCAAATCCTATTCTGGATGCTTCTATGTGCCTGCTTGACTGCTCAACGCTTGGATGTTTGCAACTTCTCCATTGTCCGCCCACACTCCGACGGTTATGCTGTTAACGCCACCTGGGTACTCCTTGTCGAGATATAATGTTATGAACCAGTAGGGAACCAAGGTCAATGATTCTGTTCTGGGGTGAGGAAAGAACACTGCTGAAACAGGTTCAGCAAGCACATTAAAGTTGGATACTGTCACTCCATCTGCGTTCCATTGAAAGTTTTTCGCAGCGTTTCTCGCAATTTGTATAGCTAGTTCTTTGGAAATGTTTACTTGTGCGTCGCTAACCGTGTAGAGGAACCAATCATCACTTAGTTCTTGTAGTACGTTTTTATGAAATATTAGACGTAATCTTTTGGTCGGGTTGTCATATCCGTTTGCAGTGTACATCAGTAATACTTCCGCATTATCTCCGTAAACTGTCGCTTTCAACTTGACGTTTCCCAAAGTTTGCTCAGTATTAACTTCAGTAGCTGAGGCTAGGAGACTACTCATCTCTTCCAGATAAGGCTCACTTGAAACAGATCTATATCTCTCAATTATACCTCTAGCAGCCTCCAGAACGCCTGTTGGTTGAGGCCGAATGTAGATGGGGTCGAATGGGGGTATGCCTTCAATTAGGGATATTTGACAGAGGGAAAAGTGATTGTTTCTAAACCTTAAAACCAAGTCAATTTTGCTTTCGCTGGTTGTAAGTGAATATTGGAGTATCTCTTCAACGACATTGTCTAAGTCTGAGCGGTTTTCTACACTATCTCTCAGCAGGGTTGTTTGATACTTTGTGGTGTCGATTTGAACAACGTCTCTAATGATGCTCAGTGCTCTTTCTGCGGAGTTCCATGATATTATTTGTTGATTCTGTAGTCGTGCTTTTTCAAGGTCGGCTTTCAGGAGTTTGTAATCATTAGACAACCGGTTAAAAGAGTAATATTGAACAAAGGATATGCTCGCCAAAAGCACAATGCCTATGATGAACACCGTAAAAAGTGTTTTCCACCTTAAGGGTAACAACAAGAACTGCTTTGTCTGGATGTTCGGCACTTCTTCTGCACTTTTCATAATGGAACAACAGGCTTCTCCAACACTAGATAGTTTGTATTTTCCATCCTCCATTTTGACTATAAGGTCCCCAAGGTTTTCCAAGTGATATGTCAAATGGGAACCGGGGATTTCCAGTTCTTCAAGCATTTGCGAGAAGGTCATTGATTTTTCCGAGAGCATTTTAAGGATTTTGCGACGTGCAGGATGCCTCAAAGAACTAAACATGGCTGAGTATGTTTCTTCCGTTTCTTTCGTTGAACCGGACATTTCAACCCACCAGTACTATGTAATAGTAAATATCCTTTGTAATTAGAAAAGCTTAACTGTTAAACAAGCATTTGCTAATGCGGAAAATTTATCAGCAAAAGATGTGTGAAACATTCAGGTAAAACGCAACTGAAAAGCGCGAAACGAAATGAGGTGAACGATAGTATGGTGGAGATAATAGTTGATGCTTCCGAACTTAAAGACGAAGGGAAAGAGGTAATTCAGGGGCTAGCTGATTTCATGAAGGAGAAGACAGGCGCTGAAGTGACCAACGAATCAAACAAAGTCACAGTCAAAGGCGAAGGCGCAGCGGTTTCCAAGAAGTACCTGCGCGTGCTCGTGAGGAAGTTCCTGCATAAACAAGAGCTGAAAGACTATTTTAGAGTTATAAGCGGCGACGAGGACACGCTGAAGGTCAGAGAAAGAAAACTCGGCGAAGAAGAATAAGCCTTGACGCCTTTTTCAGGCACCATTTTTATTTCCAAACAATTAATAGATTATTTCTCCAATGATATCTTACTTATTCCTGCTTCTTTTTCAAGTATTATCACGTGCTCCGCCTTTTCCGCAAACGCCTCGCTATGCGTCACCGCAATTATCTGCTCTATCGCCTTGAATCGGCTTATGGCTTCGGCTAAGCGGTCGATGCTGCCGTCTTCTCTGCCAAGGCTCTCCGTGGGCTCGTCAAGCAGCAACATGCTTAAGCCGTGACCAGTCCGCGACTGCATAATCAGTTGCCCAAGCCCCAAGCGGTAGGCAAAAGCCAGCAGCGTCCGCTCTCCGCCAGAAAGGTTCGAGACTTCCCTGTCGGTGCCGCTTTCGCTCTTAACGTAAGGCGTGTACGTGTCATCAACAATCACGTTCAACAGGGGCGCTTCGCCGCCGACCAAGCCGTCGAGAACTTGCTGCACAAAGTTACGGAGAACTTTCACGAATTCGCTGCGCAGTTTAGGCTGAATACTCCTGTACGCGTCACGGATGGCACCTAAGACTTCTACGGTTCGGGCGATTTTCTGCACGCGCTCAAGCTTTTCCTGTGCGTGGTCAATGCGCTCTTTGGTTTCATCCAAGCGTGTCAGTAGGTCTTTTTTGCGGTTTTCTTTAGTGCGCAACTCAGACTCCAACAGGTAATATTGCCTGAAGGCTTGTTCCCTTTGCACACGTGCGGCTTCAAGATCCGACACCTCGAACCTGCCTATTTCCACGCGTATAGCCTCAAGCTGCCCAAGCAAGTCCGCTTCAAGTCGCCGTTTCTCCTCAAACTCAGTTAACAAATCGCTTAGGTTCCTATCCTCTTCGCCTATTCGCGTTTTCAAGTCTTCAACTCTCAACGTGAGCGTTTGCAAGTTCGAAAACGCTTCGTTCGCTACGGTTTTAGTTCGCTGTAATTCCTCAATCTCGCTTTGCAATTGCTCTATCGTCTTCTGCCTTTCCACGTTTTCTTCCTGAATTCTCTGCAGTAAGCCATTCTTGTATTCGTCGTTTAAGGGCTGCAAGCAGAGCGGACAACGACTTTCCATAGACAGTGAAGCGGTTCTCTTCTGGTCTGCCTGCGTGTTCCGCGCGGTAGCCTCTTGTTCCGCTTTCAAACTGGAAAGTTGGTCATCAAAAGCCGCCAAACGCGACCGTAACGCTTCAGCTGGCTGGTTTGCAGCTATTCCCACTTCTTCAAGTTTGCCCTTGTACGAGTTCACTTGCGCGTCGATAGAGTTTTGGCGCTGCCTAAGGTTGTCAACAATGGTTTTTTTCCCTTCCATCCGCTGGGTCAATGATGCGGAAGCGTCCTTTACGTTCGATATGTTCGCTTGAACCTCGGCTTCTTTTCTTCTGAGTTCTTCTATGAAGAGCTTTTTTTCCTCCAGCTTCTTCAGTTTTGAATCTGCATCTTCCAGTGCTCTTTTGGCTCCTGCGAGCTTTGCTATGGCGTTTTGCAGTTCTATCTCTAAAAGGGTGAATTCTTCGGTTACGCGGTTGTATTCAGTGCTGAGCTTTTCCATTCCAACAACGTCTGGGTCTTTCTCGTAAGCTCGTTTCTCGCCTTCGTATTCGCGTTGATACTCGGCAATGTTGCTCCACGCTGTCTCATAATCAGATAAACCGAACAGCTCGTCTAGGCGCCTTTGCCTTTCTCTGGGCGTCGCGTCCAACAGCTCCTTCAAATGCTCTTGTCTCACCCAGACTATTTCGCGGTAAAGCTCCTTGTCTAACCCCGTTATCGCCTTGAACTGTTCAGCTATAGCATCGGTCTTCATGCTTGCAATAAGCGTTTCATCTTCAAAGAGCTTAAGCTCCTCGAAGTCTTGACCTATGCCTTTTCCGCGTCTTTTGAGCCCACGAATAAGCTTGTAGGTTCGCCCATTCTGAGTGAACTGAACTGTGACTTTTGCCGAGTCTGCGTCTTCGCGGAGCAGGTACTCGAAGCTTCTGCCGAGTGGTTCGCCGAACAGGGCGAAGTCAACAGCGTACAGGACGCTGGATTTTCCAGTGCCCAAGCCGCCGACGAGGCAGTTGAAACCCCGTGTGAAAGGCACCGTGGACTTAACGTGTGAGCGGATGTTTTCCAGCTGAACTATTTCGATTTTCATTTCAGAAGCTCCTCTATGGTCTGCTTCACCTTTTCCTCCTGCTTCCTCGTCAACGGCTCTATGAGGCTGAGAGCGGAACGCGCTATTTTCTCCGCTTCTTCGCGGCTGTACCTGTCGCTGAAAATCTGCAGAAAATACTCAAACGCCTTCGTCTTCAAATCCTTGAACTCGCTTTCGAATATGGAGCGCACGATTTCGTCTGAAACCGCGCTTTCCTTGAGCAGGACAACTGGGTGCACAAGCAGCGCTTTTTCAGTGGCGCTTCTAATTCGGGCTATGTCCACTTCTGCGCGGCTTGCCTCAGCGGGCAACACGCCTTTCAAAACTGGAATTATTACGGCGCCTTCCTCGTCGGCGCCTTTGACAAGTTGAACTGCCATGTCGGTGATTTTAGCCGAGGTCATGCCAGAAAATTCTTGTTCCATGATTACGAACTTGCGTGGAGACTCAAGCTCTATGAACGCTGGCGAAACCTTGCCTTTCTCGTTTACTTTCACATGGAAGAAGCCTTTCTTTTGTTTGGCTTCGTCATAGCTGACAGTTTCCGTTGACCCGCTGTACGCTAAAAGCCCCGTTTTAAACTTGCCCGTGAACTGCTTGTGCACGTGACCTGCAGCGTAATAATCGAAGCCGTCGGGCAGAAGTTCAGGTGGAGCTTCAGCCTCAATGTAAGGTGGCTTGACGCTTGGCAGGTCCACAGCCATGTGAAAAACGAAAATGTTGCTGACTGCCGCGTTGGGTGTTGGCGGGTTTTGCTCCATGAAAGCTGGAAGTGCCTCTTCTGTCTTGTGTCTGCTTCGAAAGTTTGGTACGCCGTAGACGTAGCAGCAGTCAGTTTTGCGCCAGCACGCACCCTCGTGCCTGGGCAGGTGGTAGATTAAGCCGGCGCTGTCCAGCGGGTACAAGATTGTCCCTGTTATGGTGTTGGGCGCTGAATCGTGCGAGCCGTCAACGGTTAAAACTGGGATTTCGGCGTCTCTTAGGCGTTTGAAGTTTCTTATGGCGTTCTCGAGCGTTACGTTGGAGGGGCGTGCGTGATGGAATAGGTCGCCTGCGATGATTATGAAGTCGGGTTTTAGCTTGATGGTTTTTTCTACGATCTCCGCGAAGACGTTGTCGAAATCCTGCCTTCTAGCTTCTAAGCCGTATTGCGCGTAGCCTAGGTGCAGGTCTGCGGCGTGGACGAAGCTGAAAGCCTTCAAGCGGTTATTGTCTCTCCCTTATCCAGTGGTTGTAGCTATTTTTGGATTTAGTTTTTTGGGTTTGCAAGTTTTAAGTGTTTGGAATGTGCGTGAAGGCTTATGGTTTTCTGGTGTTTTGGAGGGAAATGTATAAACGGTTTCGTTGTCTTTTACCATGGAAAGGCGCGAGTAAAGTATGAAGTGCCGAAAGTGTGGGCAGGAAACTTTTCTTCCTTTTCAGTGTCCTTACTGCGGTGACCAATTCTGCAGTGCGCATCGGTTGCCTGAAAATCACAACTGCCCTCGAATGGACCTTGCTCGCGCGCAAAGACAGGAAGACGCTGCGACGTTTCAGGGACCTAGTTCGTATGAGTACAGGGTTACTTATGGAGCGCCTCGCCGAGCCACAGGGCGAATTTACTTTAGTCTTAAAGAGCTTAAGCACTTAGCGGTTGCTGCGTTGCTTGTTATTGGTGTGGGCTTGTCGTATGTGCTGTTTGGAGGCATTTTTGCGCAGATGGACTGGACTATGTTGTCTGTTTTTGCTGTTATTCTAACAGCGTCTTTTCTGACGCATGAAATAGCCCACAAAGTGGTAGCGCAGAAGAGGGGCTTGTGGGCGGAGTTTCGGTTGACCTTGTGGGGTGCGGTTTTGACGTTAATCTCGGTGATTTCTCCTCTGCTCAAGCTTATCTCGCCTGGCGCGGTGATGATTTCTGGTCCTGCCCAAAGGGATGAGGTAGCAAAGATTTCCATTGCTGGTCCCACAGTTAATATTGTTTTTTCAACGGTGTTTTTGGGGGCGGCGTTTGCGTTTGGGTATGGGCCAGTTCAGGGCTTGCTTTTTTTGGCTGCTCTTTTGAACAGTTTCATTGCGTTGTTCAACCTTATTCCCATTGGGATTCTTGACGGGTACAAAATTTTCAGTTGGGACAAGACGGTTTGGGCTTTGGCTTTCGTGCCGAGTTTGGTGTTGACTGCTATTTCTTACGTTATGATTGGTTCCTACATGTAGAATGGGCGTGAACTGCTGAAAACGGGTTGCCTTGTAAAATTTAGATTAATTCTATTGTTACGTGCACTTCTTCTGGGACGCGGATGCGCATGATACGTCGCATAACTCGTTCTTCTGAGTCGATTTCTATTAAGCGTTTGTGGATGCGCATTTCCCACCTGTCCCACGTGGCTGTTCCTTCGCCTGAGGGCGCTTTCAAAACTGGCACTCGGAGCCGTTTGGTGGGCAGCGGGACTGGACCGTTGATTTTTGCGCCGGTTTTCTGGGCGATGGCTTTCAGTTCTTCGCATACCTCTTCTAGCTTGTGGTAGTCGGTGCTTGTTAAGCGGATTCGCGCTTTTCTTACCATTTTTCGCCCATCAATCCTAAGCGTATCTTTTTAAAGTAACTATCTTAGACATTTAAGCGGTACATAAAAACCTATCGTCGGCTTCCAGTTTAATGTGCGGATGGTCTGTGAACTGTTGTGCTCGGAACAGTCTATAGCCCCCTTATATAAACTACAAATAGTGTTTAGGTAGTGACTCCATTGTTGGTGGAAGTTGTGGGTGTAAGAGATGTTTAGAAGGAACATTCTCAGCGCAATTTTCATCATTCTCAGTTTGACAGCGTTAGGCTTTCTCTTGTACACCCTCATTAATTTAGATGCGTTGGAAATGACAGTTACGCATCCAAGAGTGATAGTGGAATTTTCCCTGTTTCTAGCATTTCTACTAATTGGAATTCTTTTGAAACATCGTAAATAGGGCAACCGAAACATTGAATTCTGCTTTCAAATATCTAATGTCCAATTGTCCTCTATGGAGAAAAGCTGAAATGGAAGAGACCCAGCAGAAAATTTCTTTGCCTGATGGGAGACAACTAGGTTTTTCAGTTATTGGAGAAGGTAAGCCAGTTCTCTATTTTCACGGCACCGCAAGCAGTCGATTGGAAACCCTGCTTTTGAAGGAATTTGCATATGCTAACAAATTTCAAGTAATTGGAGTAGATAGACCAGGATATGGCCTGTCAACTTTTGCGCCTAGAAACCGCTTCAGAGATTTCGCTGCCGACATCAACTGTTTGCTGTCTCATTTGGGGCTTGAGAAGTTTGCGTTGTTGGGTTGGTCAGGAGGCGGCCCTTTCGCTCTTACGTACGTTGCGCTTTTTCCAGAGCATGTGACTAAGGCAGTGATTGTTGGTTCTCCAGCTTTGCCTTTTGATGTGGCAACGGCGCATAATGGCTCTCTTGTACGTTTTGCCATGAAAATTCCCGCTTTGGGTATGTGGGGTTTGAAGAGGTTTAGAGCCGAAGTTTTAGAGGCAAACAAGGATATCGCTGCGTTTTTGAAGTCCAAGGGCGGAAGAAAAATGGTTGCGGCTTGGCCTAAAGAGGATGCCAAGTTCTTTGCAGACCCAGCTTGGTTGACGTTAATGTACGGATCTATGGCTGAAGCTTTTCGGCAAGAAAACGGCGGAGTTAAGACGGTGTTTCAGGAACATCAGCTTTTCATAAAACCGTGGGCTGAGCCCATATCGCTTATTCCATCTGGCAAAGTTTGCGTTTGGCACGGCACCGAAGACACAACTTGCCGCGTTGACAATGCTTACCGCCTTATTGAGGCTGTTCCCAATGCGTGTTTAGAGGTTTTTGAAGGCAAAGGGCACTGCGTCATGTTTGACAACTTGGAGAAACTCCGTGAAATCCTCAATTCGGAATAGCCTGCATAAATTGGCAGAAAGGCTTTTGGTGCAGCGGGCCGGATTTGAACCGGCGAACCCCTACGGGAAAGGATATCCCATCCGGGCGCCTTTGGTCAAAGCGTCGATCTTGAGTCCTTCACCTTTGACCTGGCTTGGTTACCGCTGCACACAAGCTAACAAAACTTGCCTTTCTTTCTTATTAATCATTTCCCGCGCCTAAGCGCCTGCGGCTACTGCCTGTACTTCTTTACGTAGACTACCGCTCCGACCGCGGCTAAGCCGCCGCCGACTCCGCCGCCTATAAGCCCGTACATCAAAAGAGACGATGGCTCCTCAACCGTCACCATCACAACCTCGCTCTCGCACTCGTAAATGCTGCTGTTTCCAGCGAACGCAGCGTGAACTACCCAGTCTCCAGTGGTTTCTGGCTGGAAGCTTGCGGTGAAAGTGCCGTTCCCAAGCGCGGTGCACTGCACTGTTTCTGTCGCGTTTACGGAGATGAACGTGACGGTTACAGGTGCGCCACCTGCTTCCGCGGAAAGTGTTCCTGTGACAGTTATGTTCTCGCCCAGAGTCACCGTCATGCGCGTAGCGTTAAAGTCAGTTATCGCTGATGTGTGCTTCACCGTAAAGTTTCCCGCCGCCTCAAGCGTGTTCTTTATCGTGTCTGTCGCTTGAACCGTGTACTCCACGACGCTGCCCGCCTCCTGCTGCGGAATCGTAGCGTTGCAGGTCATGTTGCTGACCGCCATCTCAACCCTAGTTACATTCTTCCAGCTGTCAGTCGTGTACCGCAGCGTGGCGTTCTCCAGCTGCGTCGTGTTCGTGGCATAAGCAATTTCCGTCTCATTCGCTGGGGTGACTCTCTGCGGAAAAGTCAACGGCGACAAGGCACCACCGAACGTGGTTTTAACAAGAAACTCTATGGTGCCTTCGCCAACCTCGCCCATCAAAACCAAATGGTAAAGATTGTTCCCCGCCGACGGCGCGGAGTAATTCAGAAACATGTCCTGCCCGTTGAACTCGCAGCTTGCGTAGGCTACACCCCGATATTCCTCGCTCTCAAGGTTGTAGCCGCCCACATCGCTCTCGTTGCCGTAAAGCCCCGGCTCCCAAGGCAACGAAACATTATTCACGGTGAACGATTCCGCGTTGCTCATCAAATAAAGGCGCACCTCGTACATGTCCAGTGTGTCTGGAACGCGCACCCACAACTCTATGCGCTCGCTGTCAGTCACGAACTCGTAAGCCCAACTGGTGTTAAACGCCGGCACATCGTTAATCTTGCCTCCCACAGAATGCGTGTACCACCTGTCACATTCAACATTCTCAATAACCATGAAAGTAGCCTGCTCCGCACCATTGCTTTCTCGCGCGTCATTCACTATCACAAACGTGTAATTTCCCGAACTGGCAGGGACAAAAAACGGGTCATCAACCGTCGTGCCCAAATGCTCAGGAAGCCCAGCTGCCTCAGTGTGCATGCTCTCCAACGCGCCCTCTGGGTTATAGACGTAAATGTCATAGTCAGTCTTCGGCTCCGCGCCCGTGTGCACCCAAGCACCATAACAGTAAACATGATAGCTGTGATTAGCCTGCAACGGGCAGACAACAGTCCAATTCTGACCTATGGGCACTTGAGACTCGTTGAGGTAAACGGGGAACATGGACTTCTCAACATAAGTGCAGTTGCCCAACCAATCAGTGTGAACGTACTGTTCGTATTCTGCAGCTTGCGCATCAACCCTGAATTTCAGGGGCATAAGCAGCAAGACGGCTATTACCGTGATGGCGAACAGTCTTTGCATGCTCTTTGCTGACAAGGCGGACTTCAAGTTTTAACACTGATTACGCCTTTTGTTTACGCTTAAGCATATCTGTTATGAAATCTAACTCTGAATTTAAAGTCCGAATCCGAACGGAATCTTCATGCGCGTCAACACCAAAAAAGTAAAAGCGCCTCCCCACGATATAAAAAAAGGAAACCCCTATGCCCACAGAACACAAAATCATACTCGGAAACAGCCAACAAATGCCCGAACTAGCCGACGCCAGCATCCAGTTAATGGTAACCTCTCCGCCTTATCCAATGATAAAAATGTGGGACACCCAGTTCAGTGCGATAAACCCGCAAATCGCCACGCTATGGCACGCCTTAGACGCTGGCGGACGAGAAGAAACCGTTAACCAAATCTACAACGCCATGCATGAAACCCTCGCCAAAGTATGGCGCGAAACCTACAGAGTCTTAGCAGACGGCGGCATAGCATGCATAAACATCGGCGACGCCACACGCACCGTAAACGGCAAGTTCCGCCTTTTCCCCAACCACTCCAGAATCATCGAACACTGCGAAAAAACAGGCTTTATCACTCTGCCCTACATTTTATGGAAGAAACCAACCACAAAACCAAAGTACAAAGGCAAAGGCGCCTTCCTCGGCTCAGGCTTCCTGCCACCAAACGCTTATGTAACCTTAGACTGCGAATTCATACTACTTTTCAGAAAAGGAAAACTTCGAGAATTCGCACCTCATGACCAACGCCGTTACGAGAGCGCCTTCACCAAGAAACAACGCGACGAATGGTTCACGCAGATATGGGACATAACCGGCACACGCCAAACAGCAAGCCAACTTGAAAGAAGAATTGCCGCTTTCCCAGACGAAATCGTAAACAGGCTAGTCAGAATGTTCAGCGTCAAAGGCGACACTGTGCTCGACCCGTTCTTGGGCTCGGGCACAACCACCAAGATTGCGATGGAGACGGAAAGGAACAGCGTCGGGTACGAAGCAGACGAAGCGCTACTTCCACTGATAAAAAAGAAAATAAGTCTCAAACCAAAGGCATGCGAACTAAGTTTTATAAAGCGTAAGAGTTAATCCTCAAAAACGAAAGGATTTATGAAAAACCGCGAGTTTTGATATTCTAACCAGAGAAAAGCCTGTTCCTTAGCGATTTTAACCCTTATGTCGGATATTTATTCTCTGTTTAGGTTTTGCGGGGCGCAACGCAACTCAAAAAAGTTATTAGAGTGTAGTAACTCTGAAAAAGTTCAGAAAGCCGTAGTTTGTGGGCGCCGACATAAAAAAGTTTATTAGTGAGCTATGTAGCATGTGTTTGTGCTCTTTAAAGATAGGAGATCCTTTTTCGAGTTGGACACTAATCCAACATCGGAGGAAATTGAAAGTTTGAGAAAAGTCCGCATCACAAAAATTCGTTATCACGTTTGCAAATTTAAGTTTGCGGGAGATAGGTAAAATTGACTGAATTTTCAAAAGAAGACACTCATCTTTTGCTCAAAACTTTCTTCAACGAGAAAGGCCTAGTAAGGCAACACCTTGATTCTTACAACGAATTCATAGACCATGGCTTGCAAGAGGTTGTGGACGAAGTCGGCGAAATCGCCATTGAAATTCCCGAAAGCCCATATAAGGTAAAGCTCGGACAAATCTGGGTCATAGACCCTCAATCAAGAATAACAGGACCATACGTCACAGAAGTGGACGGCACCAAACACGAAATTTACCCAATGGAAGCGAGACTCCGAAACCTCGCGTACGCGGCGCCCATAGCACTCGAAATGACGCCTGTAATAGACGGAAGAGAACAGGACACCGAGCTGGTTTACATCGGAAACATACCTGTCATGCTTAAGTCAAAATTGTGCTTCTTGTCTCAGCTCTCAAGAGAAGAGCTTATTGCCGCAGGAGAAGACCCAGACGATCCAGGCGGCTACTTCGTGGTAAACGGCTCTGAACGCGTCATAGTTGCCATGGAAGACTTGGCGCCCAACCGCGTGATAGTTGACACCGACGAGAAAGGAACCTCACCAATTTATCAAGCCAAAATATTCTCAACCACCGTAGGCTTCAGGGCAAGAATAGAGCTGAAGCTGAAGTCAGACGACGCCATCTACGTCACAATGCCAGGAGTGCCCACCGAAATCCCCTTTGTAGTGATAATGCGCGCGTTAGACTTAGAAAAAGACAAAGAGATCGCTGAAGCAGTCTCCCTTGATAAGGGCATCCAAAGCGAACTAGCCGCGTCATTCGAGAAAGCCCTCGGCGTAGACACGCACAACGACGCGATATTATTCATTGGAAACCGCGTAGCCCACGGGCAAGTAGAAGAGTACCGCCTGCAAAAGGCTGAAACCGCCATAGATAAGAACTTCCTTCCTCATCTGGGTAGAAGCGACAAGAATAGGAAAGACAAAGCCATATTCCTAGGCGAAATGGCCTTTAGAGTTATCCAACTAAAACTCGGAAGGAGAAAAACAGACGACAAAGACCACTTCAAGAACAAACGGCTGAGACTCGCAGGACCCCTTCTTGCCGATCTTTTCCGTGTTTCCTTCAGAAACTTAACCCGCGACATAAAGTACCAGCTTGAACGCATAGGCGTGAAAGGCCCGATAATAACAGTGTCTGCGGCAGTCCGCCCGGGAATAATAACCGAAAGATTCCAACATGCACTGGCGACTGGAAACTGGGGAAGAGGCAGAGTCGGCATAACCCAGCTTTTGGATCGAACAAACTACATATCCACGCTCAGCCACTTACGTAGGCTTCAGTCACCATTAAGTAGAAGTCAACCGAATTTCGAAGCGCGAGACCTGCACCCGACCCACTGGGGACGCTTGTGCCCTAACGAGACACCTGAAGGGTCTAACTGTGGTCTGGTCAAGAACCTAGCCTTATCTGCGTCAATCTCTGTGGGCGTGAATCCCGAGAAGATTAAACAGCTGCTTTTTGAAATGGGCGCGGTTCCAGCTTACGAGGCTAATGAGGCTTTAAGGATTTCTGGAGCCAAGGTTTTCGTTGACGGAAACATAATCGGATACTGCAATTCAGCGCCAGAAGTAGTAAAAACCTTCAGAGAAAAAAGAAGAAGAGGGGAAATCTCAACTGAAGTGAACATAACCTACTTCTCGAAGCTTCAAAGCGAGACGGAAGAGTTACACGCAAACTGCGACGAAGGAAGAGTTAGGCGTCCCCTAATAATTGTTGAAAATGGGGTTCCAAAGCTTCAGCCTGAACACTTTGAAAAAATAGGCCTTGGAGAATGGACTTGGGAAGACCTTATCAAAAACGGTTTGGTTGAATATTTGGATGCGGCAGAAGAGGAAAACGCGTACGTAGCCGTATCTCTTGAAAAGGTCACTCCTCAACATACGCACTCTGAAATTGCGACGTACACGATTTTGGGAATCTGCGCGTCAACCATACCGTATCCAGAACACAACCAGTCACCGCGCAACTCGTACCAGGCCGCTATGGCCAAACAAGCCCTAGGAGTTTATGGCACAAACTTTCACCATCGCGTGGATTCAAGGTCGCACATACTGCATTATCCGCAAGTGCCCTTGGTTGAAACCGAACTGATGGAAGTCATCGGCTACAAGCAACGCCCTACAGGGCAAAACTGTGTTGTCGCCGTGCTCAGCTTTGAAGGCTATAACATGGAAGACGCTTTAGTCTTTAACAAAGCCTCAATAGAAAGAGGCTTAGCCCGCTCCACCTTCTACAGGATATACGAAGCCGAGTGCCGCCAGTACTTAGGCGGGTTGAAAGACAAGTTCACGGTTCCCGAGCCGGGAACTCGCGGATACCGCGGAGAACAATATTATAGGCTTCTCGAACCTGATGGAATAATAAGTTTGGAATCCTCAGTTGTAGGCGGCGACGTTCTGATCGGAAGAATAAGCCCTCCCAGATTCCTCGAAGAATACAAGGAGTTTGAAGTTAAAGGCCCATCCATGCGAGACACGTCCGTGGATATGCGTCCTTCAGAAACAGGAGCCGTTGATGGAATTTTCATAACCCAGTCTGGAGAAGGAAGCAAACTCGTGAAGGTCAGAGTCCGCGATCAACGTGTTCCAGAGTTAGGAGACAAATTCGCCTCTCGCCACGGCCAAAAGGGGGTCATAGGTCTAATAGTTCCACAAGAGGACATGCCCTTTACAGATGACGGCATAGTTCCAGACATAGTGATCAACCCTCACGCTATACCATCAAGAATGACCATCGGCCAATTCATCGAATCCCTCGCGGGAAAAGCGGCAGCTGCAAGGGGAAAACCAGCAGATGGCACACCATTCGCCAACGAAGGACCCAACGAAATCAGGAAAAACCTCGTAAAACTTGGGTTCAGCCACACAGGAAGCGAAGTATTCTACAATGGCATGACGGGCGAAAAATTCGTTGCCGACATCTTCGTAGGCATCGTTTACTACCAGAAACTGCATCATATGGTAGCCGACAAAATACACGCCAGAGCCCGCGGGCAAGTTCAGATGCTGACGCGGCAACCCACTGAAGGCAGAGCCAGAGGCGGAGGCTTAAGATTCGGCGAAATGGAACGAGACTGCCTTATCGGCCACGGCGCAGCCATGCTGCTTAGAGATAGGCTGCTGGAAGAATCCGACAAATACACGCTTTATATATGCGAAAACTGCGGTCAGATCGCCTATTTCGACATGAAACAACGAAAATACACGTGCAAGATCTGTGATGAAAAAGCTAAAATTTCCCCCGTAATAGTCTCCTATGCTTTCAAGCTTTTATTGCAAGAGCTCCAGAGCTTGTGTATTACGCCGAAATTAAAACTTAAGGAGAAGGCGTAAAAATGGCTGCAGAAGAAGCAATTCACAAAGTTGTTGACGAAATCTCTTTCGGTCTTATTTCACCTCAAGACCTGCGCAAACAATCAGTTGTGGAAATTCAAACACCAGACACTTACGATGAAGACGGCGCTCCCATCACCGCGGGATTAATGGACGGACGATTGGGGACTCTGGAGCCACGGCAGAGATGCAAAACCTGCGGCAACACGGCAATCCGTTGCCCAGGGCACTTCGGTCACATTGAACTGGCAGTGCCTATAGTGCACATAGAATTTACAAAAATAATTCATGAGCTTTTGAAGACAACCTGCCGCAGTTGCGGGCGCATACTCCTATCGGAGGAAACAGCGAAAAAAGTTCGTAGCCGACTTGAAAGATACAACGCGCTTTTGGGCACAATACCAGACCCGGTGTACAAGGCTATTGTACAGGATATTAAGGCTAAACAATGTCCACATTGCGCAGCCAGCCAATACAAAATAACTTTTGAGAAACCTACAAAGTTCATAGAGCAAACCGAGGCAGGCTCTGAACCGCTAACACCCAGCATGATCCGGGAAAGACTAGAGCGCATTTCAAATGAAGACTTGGAAATTTTAGGGTTAAACCCTTCAGCGGCAAGACCTGAATGGATGGTTCTGCAAGTTTTGCCTGTGCCTCCAGTTTACGTTCGTCCCTCTATTACGCTGGAGTCGGGAATCCGCTCAGAAGATGACTTGACTCACAAGCTTGTTGACATCATTCGCATTAACCAAAGACTTAAGGAAAACATGGAGGCAGGAGCACCAACACTCATAATTCAAGACTTATCTGAACTTCTGCAATACCATGTTACAACCTACTTCAACAACGAAGCCTCTGGAATACCGCCAGCAAGACACCGCTCGGGAAGAGCATTAAAAACCCTCTCGCAACGGCTGAAAGGAAAAGAAGGGCGTTTCAGAAGCAACCTTTCAGGTAAAAGGGTTGACTTTTCAGCACGAACGGTTATTTCCCCAGATCCAAACCTTGACATAAATGAGGTAGGCGTTCCAAACGATGTAGCCATGCGCTTATCTGTTCCAGAAAAAGTAACCGCTTGGAACATCGAAGAACTGAAGCGTTTAGTCGTAAACGGTCCTGAACAGTATCCAGGCGCCCTCTACATTATCAGACCAGACGGAAAACGCATAAGACTTGAATTCGTGGTGGACAGAGAAAAAATCGCTGAAGCTGTGGAACTTGGCTTCATTGTAGAGCGCCATCTCAAGAACGGCGACATAGCAATATTTAACCGTCAGCCATCACTCCACCGAATGTCCATTATGGCGCATTACGTGCGCGTTTTGCCCTACAAGACTTTTCGCCTGCACCTCTGTGTTTGTCCGCCTTATAACGCGGACTTTGACGGAGACGAAATGAACCTGCACGTGCCCCAAAGTGAAGAAGCGCGAACAGAAGCCCTGTTGCTCATGCAGGTTCAAGACCAGATACTCTCACCAAGGTTCGGAGGGCCGATAATAGGTGCAATCCGAGACTTCATCACTGGAGCATACTTCTTCACCAGAAGAGCAAACTACCTAACGAAAGCCGAGGTTAACAGGCTTCTCACAGCGACGGGATATGTTGGGCTACTGCCAGAACCGAAGATCAAAGAGCCCCAGCCCATGTGGTCGGGCAAACAGATCTTCAGTCTCTTTCTGCCGAAGACGTTGAATTATGTTTTGAAGGCAAATCTTTGCCAAGGATGCACCAAATGCGAAGAAGAAGACTGCAAGTATGACGCTTATGTAGTGGTTAAAAACGGCGAGCTTGTTTCGGGTATCATAGACAGGCGCTCTATAGGTGCCGAACAGTCTGAGAGTTTGCTGCACAGGATAATCAAGGACTACGGAACTCAAGCGGGACGCGAATTTCTGAACAAGGTAACGAGGCTGCTGAAGCTTTTCATAACCATGCGCGGTTTCAGTTACACGTATGACCAGCTTGTCTTGTCTCCTAAGGCTGAAAGCAGAATCAAGAAAACAATGGAGAGAATCCAAAAGAAAATAGATGAACACATCGAAAACTACCGCAACGGGACCCTGCCCCGATTGCCAGGACAAACAGTTGAAGAGTCCTTTGAAATCTACGTAATGCATGAGCTAGCCAGAGCTAGAGATGAAGCGGGAAAAATCGCGGATCAAGATTTCACCATAGAAAACTCGGGAATAATCATGACCAGAACAGGTGCAAGAGGCTCAAGCCTCAACATTGGACAAATGGCCGCCTGTGTAGGGCAGCAGTCAGTGCGTGGCAAAAGAATACTGCGAGGATACGTTGGAAGAGCTTTGCCCCACTTCGTTGAAGGCGACCCCAGCCCGAGAGCAAGAGGCTTCGTTTACAACTCTTACCAGAGCGGCTTAGACGCGATTGAATTCTTCTTCCACGCCATGGGAGGCAGAGAAGGCTTGGTGGACACCGCGGTCAGAACACAACAGAGCGGTTACATGCAAAGAAGACTCATTAACGCTTTGGAACACATCCGCTTAGAGTATGACGGCACTGTCAGAGACTCAGCTGGAGACATAATCCAGTTCATGTACGGCGAAGACGGTGTAGACCCCGCTAAGAGTGACCATGGTAAAGCGGTAAACGTGAGTCGACTTATCAGTCAGATAAGAATCGGAGAAGAAAAAGGCCCAGCAGCATCGGCAGATTACATTAAGAAGCAGTTGAAAGAGGTCAAGGAGCAACTCACGCCGATACTTACAGACCAGCTTAAACAGAATTTGGCCAAAGCTAAGCTCAGCAAGAATGGCGTTGAAAAAGCCGTTAAGCTAACGGCTGAACAGTACAAACGTGCTTTGATGGAGCCAGGCGAAGCTGTGGGCATAGTTGCCGCTCAGTCAATAGGTGAACCTGGCACGCAGATGACGCTTAGAACATTTCACTACGCGGGAGTCAAGGAACAAAACGTAACCTTAGGCTTGCCAAGACTGATCGAAATAGTTGACGCCAGAAGAATACCATCAACGCCGATTATGACGATATACCTGACACCGGAGTTCAGGAAAAGCAAGGAAGGCGCGGTAGAAATCGCACGCAACATAATCTACACGAGTTTGGAAAATATAGCTTCAGCTATCTACGGGGATGCTGTGCGCGAGGAAATAGTGGTTGAACTAAACAGGTCTATGATGGAAGATAGAGCAATAACCATAGAGGAACTTGAGGATAAGCTTCAACTGCAAAATGCCACCGTAAAAGTGAAGGATAATACCGTGCAGATTAAGCCTAAGAAGGTTGACAGCCTTAAGAAAATGCTCGGCAAGACTCCGGGATTACACGTTAAAGGCGTGCCCGACATAAAGCGTGTGCTTGTCACTGAAGAGCGCGGAGAATGGGTTATACGAACAGACGGCTCAAACTTGTCAAAAGTTTTAGAAGTTATTGGCGTAGACACTTCACGAACAACAACCAACAACGTCCATGAAATAGCTAAAACTCTCGGAATAGAGGCTGCAAGAAACGCTTTGATCAACGAGGCTACAGGCGTCTTGGAAGAACAGGGCTTGGACGTAGACGTGCGACATGTCATGCTTGTGGCAGACATGATGACTTCAACAGGCGAGGTGCAGCAGATTGGCAGGCACGGCATCAGCGGCAAGAAAGCAAGCGTTCTGGCTAGGGCAGCTTTTGAAATCACAGTTCCGAACATTGTTGAAGCAGCCGTGAAAGGCGAAAGCGACCCGTTAGAGGGCGTAACCGAAAACGTGATCGTCGGTCAATCGATTCCAATTGGCACGGGATTAGTGGAGTTGTACATGTCCACGTTCGAAAAGCAAGAAAAGAAAGGAGGAAAAACAGAAACGTGATAGACGTAGACAAGGCGATAGCGACAGCGGTGAAAACTGGCAAAGTGTCTTTCGGAGCCAACGCGGCTTTGCAGAACGCTAAGACTGGCAAGGCTAAGCTGATAATTTTAGCTGCTAACTGTCCCAAAGATATAAAAGAGCAGGTTGCGTATTATGGTAAAATCTCTAAAGTCCCCGTTATGACGTATAAAGGTGCTTCAATGGATTTGGCTATGGTTTGCAACAAACTCTTTATTATTTCAGCACTAAGTATAAGAGAAACGGGTGACTCAGAAATTCTCAAAGTTATCGAAAACAATGAGATGTAGGAATACGCTGGAGGAAACGAATGACAAGCGGCATTAAAATCACGTGCGACGAAATGCGCTACATCGCGTTATTTGAAAACGTAAGTGGCGCCAGCGTCAAAGACTGCATAATCGACGAAGAGCAAGGACGCGCAATATTCATAGTCAACCAAGGACAAGTGGGCGTTGCCATAGGAAGAGGCGGCAGAAACATCCACACACTGGAGCGGATGACGGGTAAAAAACACGAGATAGTCGAGTATTCAGAAGACGCCGTGCAGTTCATTAAGAACGCCTTGAAGCCAGCCGCTGTCAGAGAAGTGCGCATAACCGAGCGGATGGACGGGAAAAAGATGGCAGTCGTGACGGTTAATCCGAAGGATAAGGGCGTCGCCATAGGCAAAAACGGCAAAAACGCGGAACGCCTGCGCTTTTTAGCAAAACGGTACTTCGACATACAGAACGTAAGCATCACCTAAGCCCGCAATTAAGAAGCTATGTGCTGATTTTGCTCTTCTTCTAGGTGAATACGCTACAAGTCTGTAGTGGGTCCATTCGTGATTATGTTCTTGTAGATCATTGCGCTTTTTCTTTCTTTGCGCTTTTTGGTTTGCAATTCAACTTCGCATAGTCCGAATTTCATGCTGAAACCTTTAGCCCACTCATAATTGTCAGTCAGCGCCCAGTGGAAATAGCCTTTAACGTCGATTTTCTCTTCGTTTATGGCTTTTTCAAGAATTTTCAAGTGGTCAATTAAGAACTGGGGTCTAAGCGTGTCTTTTGCGTCTGCTAAACCGTTCTCCGTAACGTATAAGGGTCGTCCGTATCTTTGCATGGCTTTCAAGGCGTCAAGCAAGCCTTCTGGGTAGATTTCCCACCCAGAGTCTGTTGCGGGTCTTCCGTCAGCCGAAGTGCTGTTAGGCTTGCAGAGGAAGCCGTAGTTTTCCGCCATGTCTGGGACCGCCTGCATTCCCGCGAATATTCGGGCTAAAAGCGACCTTTTTCCTTTTACAACTGCCCGTGTGTAGTAGTTTACGCCGAGCCAGTCAAGCCTGTCTTTCAAGTAATCTTTGATTTCGCCTTTGCCTAGTAACCCGTTCAGGTTTCTGTCTACCCAGCCGCTGCATGCGGACTGCAGAAAATAATGGTTGTGCATGCGGTTTAAGAAGTCAGCCGCTTTGACATCAGCTTCATTTTCAGCTCTGAAGGGCATTGCGGGTATCACGTTATGTATCACGCCGACGTCTGCTGCGCTTGCGCTGTCCTCATCAGCTTTTACAGTGTCGGCTTTCTTTATGGCGTCATAAGCGCGTGCATGCGCCACAGCCAAGTTGAACGCTACTTTTCTGGAAACTAGGAAGTTGTTTAGCCCAGGCGGGAAACCAGATTGGGGAATTAGGTAGCCTGTTTCAGGCATCACCATGGGCTCGTTGAAGGTTGCCCATTTATCCACAACGTCGCCCAACTTCCATGCCACGTATGCAACGTATTTGGTAAACTCAACTATTGTCTGCTTGTCAGCCCAGCCTTTTGGACCTTGGCGTAGCTTGGTGTCGCGAACGGTTATGGGGTTGTGAATCCACAAGGGCAGAGTGAAGTGGTTCAGGCAAACGAAGACTTTGATGCCTTTGTTACGCAAGTCTTCTATCATGGCGCGGTAATGGTTAACCGCGACCTTATCGGCGACCTCGTCAAGGCGCTTTAACGCAGCGTCGTCAACTTCTATTTTCGCAAAGCTGCCATCAGCTGCCTTCTCAAATTCAACTTTAACCGCAGCCGTGGATTTCGGGAAGATTCTGCTCCATTCAATGCCTATGCGGTAAGCGTTCAAACCGAGCCTGCGCGCGATGTTGTGGTCTTCTTTGTACAGGTTCCAGTAGTCTACACCGTTTTCTGGCAGGTCACCGCTAACTACACCTTTTTCTATGTTAGTCTTATCGTGAACCCACAGGTACCAGTCGCTACCTGAATCAACATTTAACCCAGCGGAATCGCCCATTTCGAATTGAAATCCGCTGTTTGATGCGCCCCACAAGAATTTTTGTGGAAAAACCATGATGTTTTCACCCCATCACTGCTATAATAAATCGGCTTCAAGCTATATATAGAAGGGATATAGTCTGCAGCACAGCAACAGTTCCGAAACTCAGTCTTGCCCCGAAATCTTACTCGCTGTCTTTATCGTCTGTTTCCTCTTCCTCAACCTCAGAAGGCAAGGTCGTCTGCGCTTCACTTCTAAGAAGCAAGTCAATCAGCGCTTTCTCATCCACTTCTGCACGGGTTCTCCAATCCAAATACAACTGCTCATTATCGTCCTGCTGCAAATACCCATAGCGAATGTAACGGTCAATGTTAAAGCCCACCTTCCAGCCAGGCAACTTCTCGTTCAACAGTTCTTCCACGTCTTTGCGTTGTGCCTGCCCCTTCTTGCTGATTATATACGCGATTGCAACGGCTAAACCTGCTAAGTCGTCTATGCGCCAGCCGATCATCTTCGTTTCTTTCGGCGTTAACTCGCCCCGCAACGTGATGTAAAACCGTGCTTTGTCAAGCTCTTCCAATGAAGGCTTCCCAGACGGCGTTTTTTCCTCTTCAAAAACGGTTTTAACCTGCAAATCCAAGCTCTTCAAGTAATCATCCAGAATGTCCAAGACTTTCGGGTAATCCGCACCTAAAGCCCTGTGCAGCTCCCAGCCCTTAACGCCAGGTTTCTGGTGCTTTCGGTAAAACAGCATGTGCGTTGCCCGTTTCATTTTGCTCGCGTAAACGCCTTTTCTCTTTCTCAATCCAACTCGCCTCTCTTCCACTTCTGCCAGTTCTCATGTGTCACGGCTATTGGAATCGAAATTGACTGTTGCGTGCCGACCTTTGCCAAAGGCTTTTCGAAGGGTTTAATGAAAACCTCCTCTTCCAACGGATAAATCTCCAATGTTGCGTAGCCGTAGGTTATCAAGAAACTCGTCAGGAAAGCCCGCTGCACCGTTTCCTCGTACGAATCTGCGCCTATGAAATCCCAGTAGAAAATTTTGCCTTCCCGCCCTTTCGCAGCCACTTTCTCTTTAAGCTCTCGCCAGTAACATTCCAGTTCTTCAGAAAAGACCTTGTCTCCGAGGATACGCTGCCGTATCAGCTCGTCTCTGCTGGTAATTCCCATCGCAACTTCTGGAACGGCAAGTTCTGGCCATCTTTCCTTAAGCGGCAACAACGTTGCCCAATACCGCATTGCCTCAGCGAGACTGTGAAGGCTGAGCTGCTCCAACTCAACCAGCGGATGCCAAGCTTTGAGGAATACGCTTATCATTTCTTCTTTGGTTGCTTGCGTGATTTTTTCTTCGAGAAGGAATGGGTCTGTGTAAAGCGATGTGCTGCGGTGTTTGACCCATTCGCTCTGAAGTTTTATAACCGACGCCAAATGGTGGATCGTTTCGGCGTCCAAGTTAAGCTCGTCAGCTTGCTCCCACTGTGGAAAATACTCTTTAATCACCCTGATTATGTCGTCAATATCCAGCAGAAACGGGTCCACCGTATGGTTTTCAATCGCCATGCACATTTCTATAATGCGCTGAAGCTTTTCTTTGCCGACTTTTTTCTGCTCTTTTTTGGACTGCACTAGGCAACCTCTCGAACTATGGATTTTCCTTCAACGTTTTGCACCGTGATTATGTTTGCGTCCTCTTGGGCGAAAGTGATTTGGCTCGGCGTAATCACGATGTACTGGGCTGCTTCGTCCTTTATTGTTGACAAAAGCATGCGCGCAATCGTTTCTCGGTTCTTCGGATCCATGTGAATGTCGTACTCGTCCACAGCGCGAAACGGAGAGCGAACATGCTGCTGCAACGCCAGAAGGAAACTCATGGTCGCCGTGGTTCTTTCACCGCCACTTTGAGTGTAAGCGTCTAACGCCATGGGTTTTCCGCCCTTAAAGCCCACGAGAATTTCTAAGCCAGCCGTTTCTATATCATGCCCGTTAGCAAGCCGCACTTCGCCCGTTGCCAACGTTTGACCCATAATCTTCTGGTACTCTAAGTTCACGCGCTCCAACAAGCTCTGCATCACATTCCGCCACGCTTCCATGCGCACTTTCACTTCTTCAAGGGTTTTCTCGCGGTTTTCGGCAACTACCTGCGCCTTTTCCTTTAGTTCCAAATAAAGCTTGGAGTAAGACTCGTACATGCGTTCTATGTCTTCTGAAACGTCCGTGAGCGCGGCTAAATGTCCATCAGTAACGCGGATTTCGTCGAGAATTTCCGCGGCGCTTTTTAGCACGGCGATTCGGGCGCCTGACTGCTCCGCCTTAACAACAGCCGCGTTCAAGCTGGATTTGGTGTCTTTAAGTGCCGCGTCTATTTTTTCCAAATTAGCCATGACGTTTTCTTTGCGGTACTGCAGCAAGGCGAGTTGGATGCGGTTGTCTAAAACCTGACTGGTCACTTTCTCAGCTGCTTCTTCCAAGCTTTGCATTTTGGTTTGGTTTTCTTTTACTTTTTCGTTTATCTTGGAGAGGTGTTGCTGAGAGTTTTCCAGCATCTCTCGCAGGTTTTCGTTTCTGAGCAGCTTAAACTGGCTTGCGCTTTTCTGGATTGCAGGCTCCAAAACTGCGACTTCTTCAAGCAACTGTTGAGCTATGGAAAAAGTGGACTCGTTTTCGGCGATTCCGCGTTCAAGGCTGAGCCGCTCACTGAAAGCCGTCTTCATTTCGTCCTTCAGCGTTTTCTGCTGGCTCTGCTGACCTTCAAGTTGCCCCTTTGCAGTTTTTGCTTCTTCTTCAATTCGGTTCAGGATTTCCTCTTCTTTATGCCTGTCTGCCTGCAGCCCTTTGAGTATGCCTTCGCGACGTTCCACTTCTGCCCACGCAAGTTCACGGTCTAGGAACCGCCGCTTAGTTTGCAGTTGTTTCTTCTCTTGATATTTCGCGTATTGTTCGCGCCAATAGTTGAGCGTCTGCTCTGCGGACTCCAACAGCTTGCTCACGGATTCTTCTTGGCTGAGAATGCGCGTTAGTTTGTGCTGGGCTTGTAGCACGTTCTCGCGGAACGGTTCCAAACCCACGGCTGCTTCCACCATGCGCAACTTTTCCAAGTTGGAGAGCACCGTGAACTGCTCCACCATGTTCTGATGCATGATAATAAGCATGTTATCAGGGTCAACGCCGAACTTGCCTAAGAGGCGTTCAACATCCTGTTTGGTGGCGGCGCGGTTCTCAAGCTCAAACCAGTACTTGCCGTCCCTCCGCAAAACGCGAGTGAGGAAAAGTTGGTCTTTGCTGTACTTTGAGACAGGACGTTTGCCGCCTCGTTTGCTGTTGTCCAAAATTAGAGTAACGCGAGCCCTATCCTTACCCCAACGTATCAGGTCGCTTAGCTTTCTTGAGCGTTCCGTGTACGACTGCCCCAGACCAACTGAAATGGCTAAAAGAAGCGAGGATTTTCCTGCGCCGTTGGGTCCGCCGATGACGTTCACGCCGGGTTTAAAGGGTACCCTCGCGTACTCGTAACTCATGAAATTCTCCAAGATGACTTCCTGTATCAACATTTCAGCTTTTTAGCCTCTTACACAGCGTGCCGTAATAGGTGAAAATTCTCTTATTAAAACAATTAGTACAGGTTTAAGATAATTAGGCATGCGATAAGAAATGCTTTTGCCGTCACTTAAGAGCCATGTGCCACTCGCAGTAAGGGTCTCCATTTGCGACGCATTTAGTTTTTTGGATCTTTGGAGTTTTTTTCATTATATGTTCGTACATGCCAGACACGAAACCTTCTATACAGCTGCAGTACATTGGATTTTCACAGCCGACTGCAGCGAAAAAGTTGTTCCATATTCTAAATTTAACTTCAGCTTGTTCAAGATCAAATTCTACGATTTCTATTTTTCCCAAACCAGCATCCGTGAACCTTTGACTGACTGTTTTCAGGAACAGTTGTTTGTTAACCTTTGTTATATCAGATGCCTCTTCGACAAAACGTTTGCCTGCTGCTTTGCCTGCCTCAAAAATGATGACTTTGGCACCTGACTGAAATATTTCAGAAAGCCTTGAACAGATTTCTTCAATTCTGGCTCGGTGATAATTACGCATCTTTCTCCAGTTACTTTGTCTTTGATAACGCCAGTTTGCCCGTTAAACTCAAACTGCATGTCGCATCACCACGGTCAGTTTTGGCTTCTTATCATCTTATAGCATATTTATGTTTTTACAATGTGAACAGAAAATTTTTTGCTTTTTTCGAACAGCCGCATGTTTGTTAAGCAAAGTTTCATAAGCGGCGATTTGCACCATTTTAGAGGACAAGGTGTTGCACATGGTTGTTGCAGGAAAAATCTTCAGGCTTTCGGAGCAGTTGCCCGTGGCTGAGGTTGCCGTGAAACTTGACGGTTACCACATGGAAACCCCGTACGAGGAGGGCGACTACAACTTTACGCTTGTGACGGAGGTGGTTGGGCTTTTGCCGAAGGAGAACACGCTCCGCGGCGTCTACTCGCACGATTACGTTATACATGTGTTTCATAGAGGCAAAACGGCGCCTTTGCCACGCACCGTGGAGGCACTTTTCAGCTTCGCCCAAGTGGACAGCACAGTGTTCCTGACGATTGTGGAGAAGAAGCGTGTTGCGAATTTCATAGCGAACAAGCTCAGCGAACTCCTCTTTGACAAGGTAGGCGGCATAGTGGAAGCGCGTATTCCGCCTGAGACGCTGCGGGAGTTTCACTTGAAGAACCCTGAAGACACGAAAATAACGTTCTTTGATAACGTGGACATCCCGAACGTGAATAAGCTGTCGCTTTACGGACCTGACCTGATAAATGCGACGTTGTTCGAGGATTACACGAAGCATGGGGATTTGTGGTACGTGGTTGCGCGGTCGAAGGAGGCTGGCTATGTCGTCGGCGTCACAAGAGACGCGTCAGTAACTATATTTAATTTGGCAGATAAGAGCAAGTACGTGGAATACGTGAACAAGGAGATATACCCAATAATTTTGGTAACTACTCACTAGTTTTTTCAGGTTTCTTGGAATATTTGTGAAGTGAAAGAAAGTCTTTTTAATTAAGCTATACATGAAATGAAGAGATGGTTATGATAGAGAATTTGCAGTATGAAACGGTTGAGGCATTGCTTAATGCTTTGCCTGTAGAAGTTTCTTTCGTTGATGAAAATGATCAAGTGAGATACTTTAACAAGAATGGAAAGAGAATCTTTCCCAGGTCTAAAGGAGTATTAGGTTTAAGAGTGCAGAAGTGTCATCCTGAAAAGAGCATACAGAGAGTAGTTCAAATCTTAGATTCATTCAAGAGTGGAAAGAGAGATGCTGCCGAGTTTTGGATTAATCTTAAGGGTAGATTAATTTACATCAGGTATTTCTGTGTCAGAGATAAACAAGGCAAATACTTGGGAACTCTAGAAGTTACACAAGATATTACAGACATCCAGAAAATTAAGGGTGAGAAACGACTTCTAGATTTGAAATAGCACTCAGCAAATTTAGAAAACTTGGATTTAACTTTCATTCTGCCATGTTTAAGCTATTTCAGGTTATGGGGATTAAAGACTATTTCAAAATTAAAACAAATCCCCAACTGCCCTTCTTTTTCTGTTGTTCTGCTCGGAATGTTTGTGAAGTAAAAAATGTGAGAGAGGGGAGGGTAATGCCTGCAGTTAAAGGAGAGCGGAGAATAAAGAGGAACCTGCAAGCACTGCTTTCCCTTCAACAGCTTCACTACCGTTTTATGCTCTTAAACATTTTTCAGATTATAACTCAAATCTATGCCAAATCTTGCTCTAGCCTTGGAATGTTTGTAAAGTGAAAGAATTACATATGTGCCAAAAAGAGGGAAAGTTATGTGGAGACATCGCCAGAAGCATGGAATAAGGAGATTTATCCGATAATTTTGGAAACTGCCCGATAATTCCTTGCTTCCTTTTTCTGAACAGGGCAATTATTCCGCAAAAAGTAAAAGCAAGTTCCACATTACTTTTGACCGATAGTTATGAAGAGAGCAATGGCGCTGTTTTTGGTCTTAACGCTCTTAATATTGGCGTTAGTTGGAATGCAATCTACTGAATTGGTAATGGCGGAATCTGACGCTTTTGCTGAGCCGCCTGTAATAACAATAGTTTCTCCAGAGAACAAAACCCAAGCCACAAACAACATCACTCTCTCCTTTACCGTGAGAGTCGGCGATGTGATCGATCCGAGAATAAACAGTTCTGAGCTGCTTTCTATGATGAATATTAATGCGGTTTATTATCTGGGAGATTGGCAGCAGAACAGAACTTACGTTGATGGGAAAAATAACACGTACGGAGATTTCAAGCGTATCGCGGTTCAATCACTCGCTTTCTCTTGCGACTTGACAGGGATACCGGAGGGAAATCACGTGATATTGGTTCAGGCGACTGAAGAGGTTCCGAATCCAGATTTGCTTCTTCTTCCTATAGAGTATACCAGTTACGCGTTCGTCAACTTTACCGTTGATACGACTCCGCCAAGCGTTTTGATTTTGTCTCCAGAGGCTTCAACCTACGACACGTCTGAGGTGCCGTTAGATTTCGCGGTTAACGAGTCGTTTTCGCAGGTTGCGTATAGTTTGGATGGGCAGGGGAATGTAACGGTTTCTGGGAACATGACGCTGACTGGGTTATCTGACGGCGCGCACAACATAGTAGTGTACGCTTGGGATGATGCGGGAAACGTTGGAGCGTCAGAAACGGTTCACTTCAGCATAAAGCAGCCAGAGGCTTTCCCAACCTTATTGGTCGTTGCTATAGTTGTAATAGTTGTTGTTGTCTGCTTACTTTTGCTGCTCTACTTTAGAAGACGCAGAAGATATGGATATAGCGGCCAATTTTGAGAAGTGCCACCTAATTTTTCCTTCGTGATTTCGCGCGTTTTGTTATTTTGAATGGTGCTTTCGCTATGGGGCTTCCGTCGATGTAGGAGCATCGGATGCCGTATTTTCGTGCGCATTTCAGGCAGAGGATGGGGTCGCAGAGTGTTGTGGACAGGTATTTTTCTCCGCCGTCGGGGGCGATGGCGACTATGACGCCTTTTTTGATTTCACTTGCCTTTTTTAGGGCTATGTGGAATATGGCGCCTGAGCTTGGTCCGACGAAGATGCCTTCTTGAAGTGCGAGAAGTCGTGCGGCTTCTTCTGCTTTTTTTGGGTGTACTTTGTGGATTTCGTCTACGTGTTCTTTTTTCCAGATTTCTGGGATGTATTGGGTTTCTAGGTTTTTTAAGCCTTGTATGTTTGTGTCTTTTTCGGGCTCAACTGCGATTATCTGGATAGCGGGGTTGTATTCTTTGAGTCGTTTGGAGACGCCCATGAGGGTGCCTGTGGTGCCGATTCCCGCTACGAAATGCGCTACTCTTCCTTTGGTGTCTCTCCAGATTTCTTCCGCGGTTGTCTCATAATGTGCGAGCACGTTAGCTTGATTCGCAAATTGGTTGGGCATGAAGTATTTGTCTGGGTTTTGGCTGGCTATTTTGCGT
>Ga0315537_1000545_pt1 | contig 29489 bp, 29 predicted proteins | sample SalMarSW160270MG_FD_203091 | JGI IMG/M metagenome (GOLD analysis project Ga0315537, IMG submission 203091) | Salt marsh sediment microbial communities from the Plum Island Ecosystem LTER, Massachusetts, United States - Salt Marsh Sediment SW1602-70 ...
AGAGGCGCCTACATCAAAGTCACCAAATAGCAGGCGGTGTTAATTTGAAACTGCTCCTGATAACAGGGTTGCTTGCAGAAAAAACTGTGAAACGCTACGTCAAAGAAAGCAACATTGAAACCAGCGTTCTCGCATTAAAGGTTCCTGTCGCCGCATTGTTAGCCCCTGAACAAATAGCCAAGGCGCTAAAAAAAACCGATGCCCGAGACTTCGACGTGATTTTGGTTCCAGGACTTATTCGAGGCGACACATCTGTTATCGCGGATTCCGTGGGAAAACCAGCGTTTAAAGGTCCAAGATACGCCGCTGACCTGCCCACAGTGTTAGATGCCATCGGTCGAGTTAAGCTTTCAACGGTAACGCCTGCGTGCGACCTACTGAGAGAGGAACTGCGGCAAAAGGCTTTACGAGAGTTGGATGCTGTTGAGAAAAACAGAGATGCACTGCTAAAAAATCCTGGCAACATATTAATCGGCGAATTAGCAGTAGGCAAGGATTTTCCCATGCGGGTGTTGGCTGAAATCGTGGACGCCGCGCTAATGCCGAGTGATGAGATTCAGAGGTTGGCGAAGCACTTCGTGAAAATGGGCGCTGATATAATCGACGTTGGCATGGTTGCAGGCGAATCAAGACCTTCAGATGCAAAACGCGCTGTTGAAGCGGTCAAAAAAGTGGTGAACGTGCCAGTAAGCATCGACACGCTCGACCCAGACGAGATAAGAACGGCGGTTGCGGCTGGCGCAGACCTGATATTAAGCGCAGACGCTGGGAACGTTGAGCAGATAGCTCCTTTTGCCGCAGATGTTGCGGTGGTGGTTATTCCAACTAACCAGCGTGAAGGATACTTCCCTGCGAAGGCTGAAGACCGTATCCGTTTTCTGGAAGAAATCATGGAGAAGGCTAGGCGGCTGGGCATGAAGAGGCTTATAGGCGACCTGATTCTTGAGCCTTCCAACGTGCTGGAGTCGCTGGTTGCGTTCCGCGATTTTGCAGTTAGAAACCCTGATGCCCCACTTTTTGTTGGTGTTTCCAATGTTACAGAGCTTTTTGATGCTGACTCCATAGGCGTTAACGCTTTGCTCACGCACTTGTCAGCGGAAGTGAACGCCAGCATGCTGTTGGCTACGGAGAAAAGCAGCAAAGCAAAAGGAACCGTCAGGGAAGAAGTCATCGCGTCCAAAATGATGTTTCTAGCCAAGAGGAGAGGTTCGGTGCCGAAGGACTTGGGCATTGACCTGCTGATTTTGAAAGATAAGCTGGTGCGAGAAGAACCTTACGATAAAAAGATAGAGGCAGAGGCACAAGTGATAACGGCTACTGAAAAAGCTGAGCCAGCAATCTTGGATACGGAAGGCATTTTCAAAATTACATTAGACCGCGATGAAAAAACTATTGTTGCCCTTCATTTTGCAACGCTACGGATGGAAAAACCACTTAACATTATCAAAGGAAAAACCGCTGAGAGCGTATACTCCAAAATTGTGGAACTGGGCTTAGTCAAACGACTTGATCATGCCACCTATTTGGGAAGCGAACTGGCAAAGGCTGAGATTGCCTTGAAAACTGGGAAAGAGTACATTCAAGACCGCACGTTATTCAAGGGGCTATTACCAAGTTCTTAACTGCATTAGGCAGTGTTGAAGTTTTTATCTGCAAACAAAGATTTCTTTAGAATTCTCACCAATGGTGCCCCCACTAGGACTGTGATAATTATTAACGCTAATCGCTCCACGGGATAAGCGAAGAAAATGCCGGTCCAAAGCCCGTGAAAACCTTCAGCGGTTAAACCGCCAATGGGTTGGCCTGCTACGAGCTCCCAAAGGAGATTCCCCGTAAGGTGTTGCATCATTGTTCCAATGAAAGCCAAGATTGCAACTCCCCAAGCTATGTAGGTTGACTTGAGGCTTTCAATCCAAGAAATTGCTTTGGAACGCAATGGGGAAATAAGTACTATTAATGCTGCTATGTGCATCCAGAAGAAGGGAAAATAGAAAACTCCAGGAATCTCGACCATTAGCAGTGAATATGGGCTTAAAATGTTTATCGCAAGTAAAACAACATTAAGTATTACTACAAGCTTCCACTTGCGCTTGACTAAGAAGCCTATGGCAACTGTGTTTACCAAGGCTGGAAGAAAGTCTAAACCCAAAAAGCTAACAGGCTTACCCATTAGCCAACCTAAGACGGTGCCTATGATTATGCTTATGCCGCCTGTAAAAGGTCCTAACAGTATTCCATACAGTGGAGCGAGACTATCCGAAACTGAGAAATAAGCTGAAAGACCTATCATAGGTCCCAAGGGTACGAGCCGTATTACACCGTAAAGGGCAGAGAAAACAGCTATTGATGCAATGACTTTTGTTCTATTACTGATTTTGCTGAAGTCGCTCAACCTTAAGCACCTTCATCATTGGAAATTTTTTTCATTGCTGTGTAAGTTTTTACATAGCCTATAAAAAACTTGTGGTTGCCAAAGCATTACGTATCTACTCAAACGTCTTAAGTGAAGAAACGAACATTTTAAGAACAGGCTCGCTAAAAACTTCCAATGAAACAATACATCCAAGTTAAATTTCCAAATGACCGTTTTCGGGTCTTTTTCGCCTAATTAGAGCAAAAAACGCCTATTTTGCCATTAAGAGCCGTTTCCACATGACATTATGTAGGGGCGTCACGAAGCTACGGCTTTAGCAAAATTTAAATACAAATTGAAGACAATTATAGTTTTGAGGTCAATATCGTGCCTAAAGCTGCCAAAAAGAAGAAGAAAAAGGCCGCAAAGAAGAAATAAAGCACCCTTAGAGGTTTATTTCCCTCCCATTTTTCTATTTTCCCATGGGGAAATGTAGCGTTGCGGTTCTGCCTATAGTGAACTAAATTGTGTTTTCAAAGTTTTTTTGGCTCCCGTAAAATTTCGGAGGGAAAAGATAAAAGAATCTTTTTATATTCTACTGAATTACTGTTTCATAGCTGAAAGGTGATTAGTTATGGCTGTCCAAGCAACATCTGAGTATATTAGTCTGTTAAATCAAGCGGTTTCACGAGAAATCCAAGTTTCAATTCAGTACATGCTGCAGCACACAAAGATGGAAAAACTGATGCGCAAAGTAATTCCTGAGAACATTCTACTCGATAAGACCACGTACGAAACTGTTGGAAAGTTTCTGAAAGAAATCGCTATAGAAGAAATGAAGCATGCTGCCGACATAATGGAGCGAATTTACTATCTTGGAGGATCAGCGACGATAAAGTCGGATAAACCAGTCATAGGGAACAGCTTAAGCGAATTCGCAAAACTCGGCGTCAAAGCGGAAGAGGAGGCACTTGCGTTGTACCGCAAGATTATCAAGGCTTCAATAGAAATTGGAGATCGAACAACTCGTCAATTGTTCCAAAAGATCTATTTAGCAGAGGAGCAGCACCTTTTCAAGTTCCAAGAGTACGTGAACATGAAAGACGAGCCAGAAGAAGCCGAAACGCCTGTATCTGAATGGCGCAAAATATTCACCGACGATTACTTCGCTTTGCTGAACAGGGCGGTTGCGGCTGAAATCTCGGCGATAATACAATACACGAACCAGCATGAGAAAGCCAGTTTGCTAGCCTTACGCAAAAAGGTTTCAGCGCTTGAGGTGGTTACTGAATCTAACAAAGCCAAAGTCGTCAGCGACCTGTTGAAGACTATTTTTCTGGTGGAAATGGAGCACCTTGAAAAGATCAGCGAGAGGATTTATCTGCTTGAAGGCGAATGCACAGTTACTCCTGACCCGATTCCACAGGTCGGCGAAACCCCTGATGACTTTGTGAAGCTAGGCCAGAATGCTGAAAACATTACCATAGTGCTTTACAGGCAAATTATCGCTGAAGCGATGAAGCGCGGAGACACAACGACACGGAACATGTTCGAAGAAATAGTTAGACAAGAAGAAGAACACTACTGGGCTTTTAACGATTACGCAAGATAAAATCTTACACTCAACCTTTTTTTTATTGTCGCGTTCTCGCTCTTTTGTTGCTCTCGGAGACTTATACCCCCCTTTATATACTTTGAAGTTGTTTTCCGAAAGCTTAATTCGCAAGCGCACGAAAGTAAAATGTAGCAGAGGCGAATTGAATGGTAAGAGAAGAAAGCGAACTGCCTCGTTGCGACAGATGCGGCGAATTCATTGATGACTGCAAGTGTGTATGCCCATACTGCGGAGAAACCTCGGGCTGCGAGTGCTGCACTGGCTACGGCAAGGCAACAGGCGGATAAAACTCATTCTTCGCCCACGAGTATTTGGTTGTGAAAAGAAATGGCAATTGATAGTATAAATTGGATGGCGGGTGGAGCGCAGGGAAGCGGCGTGGACACCGCAGCAAACATTTTCGGAAAAGCCTGCGGCTACGGCGGTCTCTACGTTTTTGGGAGAAGGGAGTATCACTCCAACATAAAAGGGCTGCACAGCTACTTTCACCTGCGCATATCACCGAAAGAGATTCTAGCGAACGTAAACGATGTGGACTTGCTGGCGGCATTCGACGCTGAAACAGCAGTAAGACACATAAACGAAGTCGTCCCCGAAGGCGGCATAATAATAGGCTCACAGCAGATGGAAACCAAGGTTCTCAACATACCAACGTTGCCCCCAGAATTCAAAGCGGAACTCACAAAGTTCATGAAGGAAAAAAACGTTGGCGAAACCCTGAGCGACTGGCTTAACTACGCAAAACAGAAAAACGTTCACGTTTTCCCCGTGCCTTACATGGATTTGCTTAACCAGATTGGCGCAAAGCTTGGAATAGCCCAGATAAGCAAGATTACGCGAATGATAAACGTTTTAACAATAGGCGTCTCTTTCGCGCTTTTCAAGTATGACAGAAACCTCGCGGAAAAAGCCGTGAAAGCCACTTTCTCAGCAAAACCAAAAATAGCTGAGATGAACGTGATGGCGTTGAACCACGCATACGATTATGCGGAAGAACACTTTAAAAACGCGTTTAAGCACAGACTCGAAAAAACCGAGGTTAATGAAGAGCGCCTTTTTCTTACTGGAAATCAAGCAGTTGCCATGGGTAAAGTCGTCGGCGGATGTCGCGTGCAAACGTACTATCCTATCACGCCTGCGGCTGACGAAAGCGAATATTTGGAAGCCCACCAAATCATGAAAACAAGTAGCGGAGAAGACGAAGCCATCGTCGTCATCCAAACTGAAGATGAGATTGCAGCCGTAAACTCAGCGTCAGGCGCCGCGTTAGCTGGGGCGAGAGCCGCAACCTCCACATCTGGGCCAGGCTTCTCGCTGATGGTGGAAGGCTTAAGCTGGGCGGGAAACAACGAAGTACCGCTGGTGATAACGTATTATCAACGAGGCGCGCCCGCAACAGGCTTGCCCACACGACACGCTCAAGGCGACCTGCGGTTTGTCATGCACGCTGGTCACGGAGAGTTCCCAAGGATAATTCTTGCGTCAGGAGACATCCAAGAATGCTTCTACGACGCGGCGAAAGTGTTCAACCTCGCAGAAAAATACCAAATGCCCGTCATCCACCTCTTGGACAAAGCTATGGCAAACTGTTCACAAACTTACCCCGTCTTCGACTACGGCAAATTGAAAATCGAACGCGGCGAACTGCTCACCGAAAAAGACCTTGAAGGCAACGAGTACCGTCGCTTCCGCTTCACGGAAACAGGCGTCTCCCCGCGAGTGCTGCTGGGCACAAAGAACGGCGTGCACTGGTACACTGGCGATGAACACAACGAGATTGGGCACATCAGCGAGGAACCTTTTAACCGAAGGCTCATGGTTGAGAAACGAATGAAAAAACTGGAATTAGTCCAAAAGGAAGTGCCAGTTGAAGACAAACTCAAGTTCTATGGCGACACAAGCTCAGAAAACATCGTTGTAAGCTGGGGCTCACCCAAAGGCGCCATAATCGAATCGCTGGAAAAGCTGAAACAGGAAGGCTACGGCATAGGCTTCATCCAAGTGCGGCTGCTGCATCCGCTTCCTGCTGAAGAAGTGAAAAAAGCCCTAGAAGGCAAAAAGCGAATAATAGACGTTGAAGATAACTTTTCAGGACAGCTAGGCGGAGTAATAAAAGAGGCAACAGGCATCGCTCCAAACTATTATGTGCTGAAGTACACGGGGCGACCCATGACCACCACGGAAGTTTACGCCGCGCTCAAGGCGATATTAACTGGCAAGGCTTCTGAAAGGGAGGTGTTGATGTTTGGGTCTTAAACCATCCGATTTCAGAGTACCTGAGGTTTACGCGGACTGGTGCCCAGGCTGCGGTGACTTCGGCATCATGAACGGTTTGCAAATGGCGTTCGCGGAATTAGGCTTAGAACCCCACCAAATCGTGATGGTCTCGGGAATAGGCTGCTCGGGAAAAGAACCACACAACGTCAAATGCTACGGTGTTCACACGCTACATGGGCGAACGTTGCCCTTCGCCATGGGCATTAAAGTTGCAAACCCCAGCTTGGAAGTTTTAGCCATCGGAGGCGACGGCGACGGCTTAGGCATCGGTGCAGGTCACTTTGTCAACGCTGGAAGAAGAAACTTGGACATGACGTACATAATCCACAATAACGGCGTCTACGGGCTGACAAAAGGGCAGGCGTCGCCCACGCTGCGGCTCGGCGTCCAAACGAAGTCGTTGCCGAAACCGAACATCAACGAAGCAGTGAACAGCATCGGATTGGCGATAATCTCAGGCTTCACGTTCGCGGCAAGGTCATACGCTTACGATGTTAGGCACTTGAAAGACACCATAAAACAGGCAATTCAGCATAAAGGCTTGGCGTTCATAGATTGTTTGCAGCCGTGTCCCACGTACAATAACGTAACCACTAAAGCTTGGTACGCTGGAGAAGACCGAAAAGACGCAAGCGGAAAGCCGCAGTCCAGGCTCTACAAGCTGGAAGAAACAGGCTTTGACCCTGTCGTGCACGATTGGAACGAGGATTTTAAGAAGAAAGTGGCGGCGATGGACAAAGCACGGGAATGGGGAGATAGAATTCCCATAGGCGTCTTCTACAAGAACGAGCTGGAGCCAACTTTCCAACAGCGCCTATCAAGCAGGATACCCTTTTACATGGATAGACCGCCGGCAAAACAGAAACTCGGTGATGAACACGGGTTTTCCACAGTGGATTTGGCAGAGTTCATGGAAGACTTGAAGACAAGTTGAGAGCAGAAAGATATTATAGTTGTTAGCCTCCGCTAATATTGAGAAGAATTGAGCCTGAAGGAATATCGAAGGAAGCGTGACTTTCAGAAAACAACTGAACCGACAGGCGAGGTAAAAGTGAGTGAACGTAGAATTTACGTGATTCAGAAGCACGCCGCGACGCATTTACACTTTGATCTGCGGTTGGAAATGGACGGTGTGCTGAAAAGCTGGGCAATCCCCAAAGAGCCGCCGACTTCGCCCGCTGTAAAGAGACTTGCGGTGCAGGTTGAAGATCACCCGGTTGATTACGCAAGTTTTGAAGGCGCAATACCTGAAGGCGAATACGGCGCGGGCACAGTGGAAATTTGGGACAAAGGAACCTACAAGCTAATCGATAGAAAAGAGGACAAGCTCATCGTGGAAATTGACGGCGCAAAGTTGAGCGGCGTTTATGTGCTGGTAAGATTCAAAGATAAGAAAAACTGGCTCTTTTTAAAAAAGAAATAGTTCTGCTTAGTCTTCGGCTTTTTCTTTGTCTACGACTTCGGCTTCCTCTTCAGGCTGTTCTTCCACTTTTTGTTCTGGCAGCTTTTCCTCTTTCTCTTCGGCTTCTTCTTTGCCGACAACTTCGGCTTCAGCGAACCTTCGGCTTATGCGGGTTACTCGTATCTTAACGTGGTCTCCATTTTGCGTGTTCGGGACGAAAATTACTAAGCCTTGTATTCGGGCTATGCCTTCGCCTCTGCGACTCATTTCTTGAATGTCAACGTCGTATTCTTTGCCAACTTCGACTGGTTTTGGAGGGAAACTGCCTGCTCCTCTGAAGCCTCTTCCGCTAAAACTTCTCTCATTCATATTTTCACCTCTATTGACAGCGAGAAAAACTGTGCTCCATTTTGGGCGGTTTATTCAACAGTCAATGTTCCGTATCTTCCAACGTTAAGCTGGACTTCACCCTTGAAGCTTGTCACGTAACCATTTTCTATTTTTACCGTGTTATTGACGTCTACTTGATCTATCTGTTCGTTCCAAAGTGTCAGTTTTATGCTTCCTGTCTCGTCTGCAATTACGGCGTCGGCTACTGTGTAGGTTTCATCTTTGTATCTGGACATGACTTGGCGGGGAGTACCTTTCTCCACTACTTTTGCTTCAACGCTGACGCGTTTCATTCCGTTTCTTAAATCTTTAATGTTCAAACTTTTTTACTCTCCATAGTCAGTCTTTCACCGCAACCGCATGCGCTTTTTTGGCACTGGTCTTGGTTAAGGCTTTACTTGCAGAAGTGCCCTTTAATCCATATAAATCTTGCTAACCGTCACGCAAGCGGCTGTGAGGACTCTAAATTAAGCATTCTTTTATGAGCTAAGCATCTAAAAAAGGCAGGGCAATTTCTGCTGCAGGATGCTGTGTAGCCAGTTATATCCCTAGTATTAAGCCCAAGATTATAATTGTCAGAAACAAGCTCGCTAATGACACTATAAGGCACTTCATCCAGCTGAACGGTGTTACGTCGCTACTGATAGTTGTGTCCGAAGTCACTTTTCCCATGCTCACTTGCTCCGCGATTTTCTTGTCACCTGTTATGGCACGAGTGATAAAGGCGCCTAAGGCAACAGTCCACACGTATATGGCTAATTGAATTATGCCACCCACCAAAGTGACGGCGGCTATTTTGTCTAAAATGACTTGGTACGCCACCTCAAATTCCCCGGGAGTACCTGCTAATACTTCAAGCGGATAGTAAAGATTAGGCAAAGATGTGTAAACTACGGTAAGTATCAATGCTTGTATAACTGTAATCACCAAGGCAAATCCAACAGCCACCATTAATGGCCGCCATATCACATTGCCTTTCAACCCTTTAATTAGCAAATACATGAGCCCCGTCAAAATGAGCCATTCAAAAAGAAACGGAGCAACTGCATTCAACGCTGAAGAGGCAATGTATGCAATGCCGTCGAGTTCAAACGGGTCTTGGAATTTACCTCTGAAAAAGAGGCCGTCGATCCGCAGAGTTATGCTTGAAGCGCTGGACCATGCGAATTCCATTTTTAAGCCAGTTATGTTTTCCCATGTGGCATTGGCACTGCTACTTAGCCAGTCTCCAGAGCCAACTGTGAGAGTTATGTTGTTCCAAACGTTAACATCGCTACTGGCGAATGTTTGGGTTAAATCGTAGTAAAAGTTTGAACCGCTTAATGAGTATAAGTAGATAGAAGCGTTTTCAGGTTTTACATCAGGAGCCACTATCTTCACTCTGAGAGAAACATTCTTGAAGCCGTCAGCGCCACAATTCACAGACCCGTCTAAGCTGCTGAGTTCCATCCAAACGTTACTTGCGTTGGAGGCGGCAAATTCAATGCTTGTGCTTCCGTAGTAGCTGGTGCTGTTTATGAAGTCAGCAGTATTATTCCTAATGGTCACGCTGGGACCTGCTTGCCACAATGCGGCATTCTCCGTCCATACATCTACTTGGTCTCCTACTGGCATAGTCTGTTCAATATAAGACCTTGAAGCAACTACGTAAGAGGAGCCAACTTGCGCCAGTACAAAAATGAGCAGCAAAATGAAAGGCCCCAAGTATTTGGGATTCTGTATTATGTCTTTGAATGCTTTGTGAGGCGCGTATAAGACTCGCAGTATGTCTTTAACTACCAATCCGTTAGGCTCCGTTTATCACATCAACGTGCGCATTTATTAAATGTTCGTTACATTCCAAGCTTGAGTCGCCGATAAGTGTTGTAGTCGACGTACTTCACAAACGGGTTTTCAGCTTGAAATTGGACGTTGATTTTTTGGCGTTGCCTCTTGTCCACAAGTTGACTGGTAGTTCTGAAAAGGTAAGCGTCGCTTCCCGCGCCCGAACCGTAACTGGTAATCAAAATACGCTCTTCGGGTTTTGCAACGTCCAGAACCGCAGCCAAGCCAACAGGCGAACATCCAGAGTAAGTGTTGCCGAACTTGTTGACCTGAAGCGAAACAGCGTATTGCTCGTCTTTGAAGCCAAGTTCCTTCGCGATTCTAACTGGAAACTGAGGGTTAGGCTGATGCGTAATAAAATAGTCAACATCGCTTGCCTGCAAGTTGAGCCGCTCCATCAGTTTCGTAGTTGCCTTTCTGACATGTTTAAAGTACGCGGGTTCTCCTGTGAATCTCCCGCCGTGCATTGGAAACGGCTCACCGTCTCTTCGCCAAAAGTCAGGTGTATCAGAAGTGCATGAGTACCATCCTTCAATTTCAGCTATAACATCATACTTTCCAAAAATGAAGGCGGAGCCGCCGTATCCAACAAAGAGATCCAACTCGCCTCCTGGGCAACCTCTAGGCGCTGCTTGAGAGTTGTCTGTGCCGATGACCATAGCGTACTTTACGCCTGATTTCGGATAGTTGACGAGTGAGGCGGCGTCTTTAAACATGCTTGAGGCGGCTTTACACGCGAACTCGGTGTCCACAGCGTCAACCCCTTGAACATCCTCATCTTCTTCGCCGAGCTTCAAAACCTGCGCAACCTTTGACGCTATAGGCTTAACAGCATAGGGGTTAGATTCTGAACCTACGTAGACTTTGCCAACCAGTGAGCTGTCAACTCCAGAATGTATTAGCGCTAGTTTTCCAGCCTCAACCGCGGCGGTTACCGCGTCTTCATCAACGAAGGGAACCGAGCGTTCGATGTTGTCTTCCTTTATCCTGAACCGTGAAGCGTAAACGCTGTAACCTACAATACCAGGCACATCGTACTCTTTGCTAGGCTGGACGACTGTGTACTCTTGATGCGGATAATATTCGTCAGCTAAAGTGAATGCCAAAGAAATTGTTGGAACAACTTCGCTTTTACCCACTGAATAGCGTCTTCTGAATCGTGGAATAACTTCTCTGCCTTCAAGGCTTGAAAAATCAATTGCCTCGCCATCGTTCACGATTTGGTCAGTGAGTCTTCCAGGAACCCGGATTTTCCCATTATGGAAAGACACTATGCCGTAAACGTAGCTGCCTAACTTCATGAACTTGTTTGTCGGCTCCTTGACAAGCGTGCACAACTCGAGTTTTCCTTTATCGTAGAAGAGGTCTATGCTGGTCATCTTTCCGAAGCTTTTTCTGCCACAGTTTCCGCAGTAGTCCCGCACTTCGAAATATTCTTTCCCGCAAATTTTACAGCGGCTCGCTTTCAGTCTGTCGCCAAGGTAAGAAACCCGTCTTTCTATGGGTTCACTACTCATTTTGCTCTCTCCCTAAAATGCTAACGTATGCTTTAGTGCCGAAACCCTCAAACTCGAGAGCGCAACCAAATTGTGGTGCCGCTTGGCCACTTTTAACTTGCCGTTCACCAGCTTCGCCTCTCAACTGTCTGAAAATCTCGAATATTTGAGCGCCGCCGGTGGCGCCTAGAGGATTTCCATCCGCTTTTAAGCCGCCGTTCATGTTAACAAAAAGTTTCTTGCCGTTTATCTCGTAGTATCCGCTGTAGTCTTGGCAATTTCCGCGTATGTTTTTCCAAGCCGTTCCCGGTTCACAGAAGCCTAAATCTTCAAGAGACACTATTTCCATCACCGTAGACTGATCATACACTTCAACGACCGGTATGTCCCAAGTGGTTATTCCGGCCATTTTCAAGGCGTTTTTCATAGCGATTTTGGTGGCAGTAAAATGTGTCAGGTCGTCTCTTGTTGGAAAGTTCAGGTAGTCCGTGGCTGAGGAGTAGCCTAAAACGTAAACAGGCTGGGCGGTCATTTTTTTAGCAAGCGCTTCACTTGTGAGGATTAATGCCGATGCACCATCGGAAATTGGCGCAAAATCGTAAAGCCCTAGCGGTTTCTGTGCTGCTTTCCTAGCGCTCAGGACTTGTTCAACGGTTATCTTTCTCTGGAACTGGGCATACTCGTTTTTTGTGGCGTTTGCATGGTTTTTGACGGAGACTTGTGCCAAAGCAACATTAAGCTTGTCAAGATTTTCGCCAGTTATTCCATATTTTTTTACGTAAGCTCTAAGCATAAGCTCGTGGTTTGTTTCCGGCGTGCCGCCGGCATAGTAGCTCCACGGGTCATCGAGAAGCATGAGGTCGTCGCGGATTTTGTCCCAGCGGTCCGTCATCTTCTCTATGCCACCGACTAGAACGGTGCTGTATGCTCCAGCCTGAATGGCGTGGCACGCAGCCAACAAGGCGGCGCTGACTGAACGGGTAACTTCCATGGGAACGTGAAGTTCCGTAAGCTCTGAGAGGAAACCTTCCTCTAACCCTAACTTGTTTGTAATTGGGAGAAAACAATCTGAGAGATAGCATGCTTCCAAGTCTCTGCGTTCTATGTCGCATTCTTGTGAAGCGGCGAGCCAGGCTTCTTCAATCAGCTTCTCTGGCTCCTTTCCATAATGCTCCCCAAACTTGGTTCGGCCAACAGCAACTATGGCTGGGCGATTTTGCATGATGTTTTCCCCTTTTTGATAGCAAATATCCTTTTCTAGGAAGATTATTAAGTGTTTGCCATGTCCGCTTCAGTTTTGCCGTTACCCAATTTAATCATGTTTTTTATAGGACTCTAACAACTGCTATGATGTTATTTGTGACTACAACCGTAAGTGCCATAAGTGATGCGAAATATCCCGAGCTTAGGCAAAGTTTCCCTAAGTGTGAGTTGCTTCTCGGCGTTTTTTCAGTTGTATATCCCTTGTAAAACAGGAAGCCGATAAGTACAGCTGTTGAGAGTTTTATGCCGCTATAAACCAGAATGTTTGAGTCGATTATGCCTGCAAACAGAGGATTAATTTCCATCGCGCCGAAATAGAGTACGCCTAGAACGGTAGTTAACCAGTCTAGGAAGCCCATCAAAATTAGAACGAGACATAGCATCAGTTCTTTTTTTAACGTGTATTGTCTCCTGCTTTTTCAGCGCGCACTACCTTTAGTTATGCCGATTACCTAGATACGAGTTTTGAATGTTTATTGGTAAGAACTGATGTACACTTGTACAATAAGATTTACAGTAAAGTGTAAAAATTAGACGCCATACTAAAGTTGTTTTAACTGTTAATGTGCAAAGTAGGTGGTAGTTCTGTTGAACAATAAGTCGCATCTTTCGTTCTGTTCAAAACAACGCGTTTTGTATTATAAATTTCCACTAAAGCGCCATTAGCCAAAGTTCACAAAATTTTTATTACAAACGCTTCTGAATAGAGGGGCTAAGCTAAACGGAGTACATGAAACCTATGGACGCTAAAAAAAGCACTGTACTCTTAGGCGTAGCTTTCCTAATTTTGCTGGGGCTTGCATACGCGGAAAACCTGTTTTTCTTCAACATAGTGGGCGATGTTCTGCAGAACCAGCTCCTAGCCGTCGGCATGCTTTTCCTGCATAATGTTCTCGTGGTTTCCCTGATTCTCATAGGCATGACGTTCTACGTAAACCTTGTAGTTTTGAACTTCTTCAAAAGAGAAAAACACGCTGATGTGGTGATATCGCATCCGCGAATTTTCGCCGCGGTTTTCGCATGCATGATCGTTTTCTTAAGCATACTGCGCGGAGCCACCCTAATCAACGGCGGAATAACTCTTGAGACTCTGCCGCTGATTCTGCTGGTCAGTGCGCCAGTGGGCATAGTTGAAGGCTACGGCATCTACCTGACACTCAAGAAAACATTCGGCAGAACAATGACAATGAAGGATCTTGCCTACATTTACGGCGTGTTCTTCGTGGCGTCGGTCATGGAAGTCGGCTTCATAAACCTGCTGGTAACGGTCGCAGCCTAACTTGAGCCAGCGTGTGCCTAGCTGTAATTAATCTGTTTTCGTTAATTTTTTCTTCAGTTTTCTAATCAGCGTCTCTAATTTTTGGCTTAACTCCACAGGGTAAGCTGGCGCACCTGTCAACTTCTTGTATTTCCCAGGAAGCTTCGACAGGCTTTCCGCGGCAGTTGCGCGTATCTCATCAATGGATGGAAGATCGTAAATTATTTCGCCTTTTTCCATAACTTTGACGAGCAAAGGTTCACCTTTCACTTTCTCGTCCGCTAATGTAATCATGTCTCCTGCAGAATTGCCTTTTTTATCTTTGAACCTGTAAACTTGTTTCCGCCCAGGTAACGTGACTTTGCCTTCGCTGAGCTTCATTATCGGCGAGAAAACGCCTTTTTCACTCATGGTTTCGCATAACTTGTAGATTACATCCACGTAGGGCTTGTCTGCTGAGGTGCCCATTTTGGTGCCAACGCCGAACGCGTCGATTTTTGCCCCGTTCTTCAGCAACTCCGCTATTCTGAATTCGTCTAGGTCGCCGCTCGCGAAAATGCGAACGTACTGCAGACCCTTGTCGTCCAGTAACTTTCTGACCTTTTTGCTTATCTCCACCAAATCGCCGCTGTCCAACCGCACTCCGCCGAGCCTGCAGCCTTTCTTTTCAAGTTCTTTGGCAACCGTGGCGGCTTTTTCTGCGCCTGCAATGTCATCGTAAGTGTCAATCAAAAGCGTGGAGTTAGCTGGGAAAGTTTTGGTGAACGCTCGGAAGGCATCTATTTCCTTCTCGTAGGACATAACGAAAGAGTGCGCCATGGTGCCGAAAACTGGAATGCCGTACGTTAAGCCTGCCAGAACGTTGGATGTGCCTTGGCATCCTGCTATGTAGCTGCATTGTGCCACTTTCATTCCTGCGTCGATGCCGTGCTCTCTCCTTAAGCCGAATTCGATTACGGCTTTGCCCTTAGCAGCGTGTACGACTCGTGAGGCTTTTGTGGCAATCGTCGTCTGCAAGTTGACGGTGTTCAGCAGAAAAGTTTCCATCAGTTGAGCCTCGATTATTGGCGCAGTCACACGAATCAGTGGCTCGCATGGAAAAGCCACGGTGCCCTCGGGAACAGCCCAGACATCCCCTGTGAACTTGAAATCTCTTAGGTAATCGAGGAATTGCTGGTTGAAGCCTTGCTTTTTGAGGTAGCTGAGGTGTTCTTCGGTGAACTTTGCGGTTTTAAGGTAAAGAAGAGCTTGCTCCAGCCCCGCAAACAGAAGATAGGAGCGGTTTTCGGGCAAGCGCCTTATGAACAAGTCAAAGGTGGCTGGCTCAAACTTTTTGTTGTCGAAGTAGCTTGCGCACATGGTTAACTCGTAAAAGTCGATGAACAGGCTCATGTTTTCTTTTTTTAGGAAATCCAGAAAAGAGTTCATGCGCTAATAGTTAAAGAGCAGGAAATTTAATCCTTTCTATGAAAGGGCTAGAACAACTTTTCGTCTTAATTATAGCGTTCTAATCAATAGATTTAAAAGTTGAACCATTTTAACAAGATGGCTGATGCCCCTACTGTACCCGATTAAGCGCGTCTTCCGCAACTGGAAACTCTTCATTGCACTCTTAATCGGTATAATCCTTGCATCTACCTTTTTCGCAAGCATCAACATAAAAGCCAACCTCGCTGCTAAGCAATCTCTGGATCAGCAGCTTAGCGGTATCATTACAGATATGGAGTTTAGTGCAAACCTTAACATTACAAACGTTGTATTTGCTAGGGAAAATATTTCAAGTATTGATGGTGTGAAAAAGGTTGACGTTGTCTCTAGGTTCTTTTCTTTGCCTGTAGCATTATCAAGCGATAACTATACCACCCCCGAGTATACTTCAATGGCTTCTATGCCTAATTCTTCGCGGATTTATGATGAGTGGTTAAACAAGCCTGTGGACGGAATAAAAGAAAATGAAACCTATCTAATTGCGGGTACGACTTTAGCGGAAAAAGTTGCTATAGGTGATAACATTTCGACAGTGATTGAGTTCCCAACCCCAAAGTTTGATAATAAAACTACTTTTCACCTTAATCTTACAGTGGCGGGGTTTGCAGACCTTACTAACACGGGTTACTCGCTTATTTCAGGCTTCAGTTTTTATATTTCTCCGCTCGCTCCCGTGGATGTCAGACAGATTTATGATTTCAAGTCGGACATGCTGATTGTAAGTTGGGAAAATACTCTTGAAAAACTCTGGGTTAATGCTCCGAATGGAACAGTTTACACAACTTTCTCAATTTATATTGATCGTGACAAACTCTTAAGCCCTTGGGACGTCCAGGCATCAGCTAAAAACGTGCAGACAGTGGCTGACGATATACAGAACAATGTCCTCGCCAATTTTGAAACCCATGGCTCTGTAAATAACATGCTTGGATATGTGTTGACCAGTTTTCAGTATAGTTTCTCAAGCACTTTGTTCAGCTTAATTGTGGTTTCTCTTCCAGTTTTCTTTGTAGCGTGGTATCTTGGCTCTACGGTTTCCGATGTTTCCTTTAACATGAGAAGACGTGAGATTGGGTTATTATCAACAAGGGGTCTTTCAAGCGGACAAATACAGCGAATGTTTCTCGCCGAAGCCTTGGCGATTGGCTTCATCGGCGGTGTTCTTGGAGTAGTTGGCGGTTTAATTCTAAACCAAGTATTCGCTGGGGGTTTTGACTTGGATACCTTGTTTAGTCCTCACCTGTTCAGTCCGTATACAATGGTTGCCACTGTTGTCGTCGGCATGGTTTTTTCTCTTTTCTCAGTGTTCCGGTCTGCAAGAAAGGCTGCTAGAATGCCGACCGTTGATGCGCTTAGGGATTATATGCCTATGGAAATTGATAAAGCCTATCGAAAGCGGTGGCCATGGGTAGCGTTTATACTTGGAACTTACAAAATCATAGTGTACATCGCAGGCATAAACGTGCCTCAGCTTGTGTCAAACTTGAGCTTTTCTGGAAACTATTTCACCGTGTTGATTCTTACGCCTTTCGTGGCACTTGACCAATTACTCAACTATATTGGACCTCTGCTGTTTTTCTGGGGCATCACAAAACTGCTAATCCAGAACTCACTCAAATTCCAACAGCTAACTTCCAAAGTCTCAATAGTTATGGGTGATTTAGGCGCTTTAGCTGCAAAGAATGTTAGACGTAGCCCTGCACGGTTGGCAGCCGTGGCTTTTCTAATTGCGTTTATAATTGGATATGGTGTTCAGGTGACTGGGCAGCTGGCAAGTGAGCAAGATTACGCTGTTAGGCAGGTTCAATATCAAGTTGGCGCTGACGTTACGGTTAGCGTGATAAATGTCACCAAAGCTCCAATAATACTAGAAAGTATTTTGGGGAATGTTTCTGGAATAAAGAATGCCTCTATGGAGTGCACGCTGATGCGTCAAACTGACACCATGATCAAGACTATTGACCCAGATTCTTGGATTGCAACAGCCTACTATGAGGAGGAATGGTTCAGCGGAGCCAGCATGGAACAAGCATTTAAAGATATGAAAGCAAACAACATGACCATTATCTTAGAGCGCAGGATCGCCAAAAAATACAACGTGCAACTATATGACACGATAGGCATTGATTTCCCCTCCGGTCCAAGAAAGCTGAAAATTGCAGGTTTCTTTGGTCCAGAACCTACTGAAATGAACACAGGATTCGGGACGCAGTTCTATGCTGTGCCCATGTGGTCGTATATACCAAGAAACCTCTTCAATATGACCAGCCCCTTCAATGACGCTCGCATACTGGAGTCTTTCGAGACAAAAATACTGCTGAAATTAGATGCAGGCGTTAACGGAACAGCGGTTGCAGAACAAATTAGAGGGCTTGACCTTGAAATTTATGGAGTTGACTCTTTTGATGAACAGTGGCAGCGATCTCAACAGATGGGCAACATATACACATACAGCAGTCTGCAAACAGCGGATATTCAACGTTTAGGCTTAATCTTCGTTGTTCTCGCTGCCTCGGTAGGAACAGTGTTGATAAGTGTTGTCAGCTTAAAAGAAAGAACTCGGGAAGCCACCATTATGAGCGTTAGAGGTTTATCATATCGGCAGCTGGTATGGATGTTCCTTTCTGAGAACATGGCGGTAATAACATTCTCAGTTATACTAGGTGTAAGCGTTGGGTTAATAATCGTTTACGGCAACATAACCTCATCCAACGCTGTCATCCCGGAGATTATCCAGAAGCGTTTGATTTTCTCAACCGACTTCATAGTTTCCATCGCTTCTTACATAGCGATGATATACGCCGCCACAATTGGGTCTATCCTGATAATGACAAGACAATATGTAACTAAACTTGAAAGGATGGTTAGGTTAAGATGAACGGGTTAGACGTAAAAGTTAGAGACTTGGTCAAAGTCCACCGCACGGGCAAAATCGAAGTGCAAGCCCTACGCGGATTAAGCATGGATGTCAAAGCAGGCGAACTAATCGCCATTATAGGTCCCAGCGGAAGCGGAAAAACCACTCTGCTCAACATTGTCGGCGGGTTAGACACAGCCACCGCGGGTTCAGTGCAAGTTGGAGATACCAGCGTAACATCGCTATCCGTCACGCAGCTAGTCAACTACCGAAGGAAAATTGTTGGCCACATATTCCAGACGCTGAATTTGATTCCCACGCTAACGGCAAAGGAAAACATCGAGTTCTCCATGATTGCCTCAGGCGTCCCGCGGGCAGACAGGAAGCAGCGAGTGCAAGAACTCCTTGAGACAGTCGGCTTGCAAGACCGCGCTCGCCACAAGCCTGAAGAGCTAAGCGGAGGCGAACAGCAGCGCATAGCCCTCGCAGCTGCCTTGTCGAATGACGCGCCTGTCCTCTTAGCGGATGAGCCCACTGGGGAACTGGACACTGTGAACGCTAAAATCGTGGTGGACTACCTCGTCAAGGTGAACCGTGAACTGGGCAAGACCATAATCATGGTGACGCATGACCCGAGCGTGGCCAGAGTAGCGCACAGGATACTCCGCATCGAAGACGGCGTCATAAAAATGAGTCTGACTCCATCGGAAGTCATTGTTGAAGAAAAAGCCGTTTCCTACACCGACCAGTTGAGAGCAAGGATAGGTGAAATAAATACTCAGTTGCTGCAGTTAGATGAAGATTTTAGGGTGGGCAAAATAACGGGCGACGAATACACGGACAAGAGATTGAAGCTGAAGCAGACGCTTGGAAGCCTACGGGAAGAGCTATCCCGCATGGGCGTAGTACCATAACGCAGCGTGTTGCCTCGTTTCCACAGTCAAGTCCCATTTTCCTTTAAATAGTTTCTATATAAAAGGGTGCTATAGACGGTGCAGAGCACTAGAGAAAGCACCACTCCAGCTTGAAACTTTTATATACAGCTATGACGTTGTTAGCACTGAGCGTCATGGCTGAAGTTTGTCCGACATGCGGCCTTCCAAAGGACTTATGCGTTTGTGGCGAAATCGAAAAAGAGCAACAGCGAATCCGCATTAGACTCGAAACAAGAAAATTCGGCAGGGCAAACACAATCGTTGATGGCATAGATGACCGAAACTCAAACCTCGCAAATCTAGCTCAGAAACTAAAAACTTTTTGTGCTTGTGGCGGAACATCAAAGAACGGTCAGATAATGCTGCAAGGTGACCACCGCGAAAGAGTCCGCGAATACCTAATCAAAATAGGCTATCCAGAAGAGAACATAGAACTGCAATAACCACTCGGCAAGGTGCAAAGTCCTAAATGAAACTGCTACGAAATGTTCGTGAAGTATTTAAAACTCTAAAGCGTCGGAAACCATCCATGACTTTCTGTCCCCGATGCGGCAGTCCAAAGATAAGCCTATACAGCAGTCTTGACCTTTGGCTAACGCCTAAGAAGTACGTGTGCAGTGACTGCGGCTATGTAGGTCCCATAATTTTGGAACTTGAAAAAGAAGAGGAAAGTAGCTGATTAAGCGCTTATTCGGGTAGTTCCAGATTTAACTGTTTCTTCAGAGTCTTGTAGCGGTTTCTCACGGTGACTTCAGTCACGCCAGCAGCTTCTGCGATGTCTTTCTGCGTCTTCTTCTCATTATTCTGCAGACAAGCGATGTAAAGGGCAGCAGCAGCCAAACCCATTGGGTCTTTGCCAGCAGCAGCGCGTTTCCTTCTCGCCTCTCTAAGGATCTGTATTGCCAAGCCCTGCGTTTTACCCGAAATTCCAGTTCTCTCAGCGATCTTTGACACGTAAGTTAGCGGATCAGCAATAGGCATGTGCACATCAAGCTCACGCAACAAAAGCCTGTAGCAACGAGCAACATCCTTCTTATCTACAAGACTTGCCTCAGCAATCTCACGGAGCGTTCGGGGAGTTCCACTACCACGGCAAGCCGCGTAAAGGGCAGCAGCAGCAATAGCAGCGATTGACCTACCGCGAACCAAGCCCTTGTCGAGGGCTTTGCGGTAAATGACAGCGGCTTTTTCCTTGATTGGTGGAGGAATGTAAACCTTGTCAGAAAGACGGTCAAGCTCTGCCATGGCTTGAGCGAGGTTTCTGTCGATGGAAGAGTGAACGCGTGAGCGTATCTGCCATTTCCTCAAACGCCACATTTGTAGCCTAGTGGAGAGAGGTAGCTTTCTTCCGAAGGCGTCACGGTCCACTTGGCTTATGGCTGTGGATAAGCCCTTGTCGTGAACGGAATAGGATGTTGGGACTCCAACGCGGCTTCTTGACGCTTTCTCTTCTTGGGTGAAAGCACGCCATTCCGGTCCTTTATCCATCATTTGCTCGTATAGGACGAGACCGCAGTCACCGCAAACGGTTTCTCCCGTGTCATAATCGTGAACGAGGTTATCGCTACCGCACTCTGGGCACTTGTCAACCAAGCGCTGTTGCGTTCTAGCTTCTTTTTTGCTCAATTTTTTACGCTCCATTTAATATTTGCGTAGCACCGTCACCATATACCTTTTCGACTTGAGAAAACAGTACATTCGGCCCGCGCGAACTAAACAAATGAACAGTTTTAATATATAAGCTTTACGGTTTAAACAGCGAGATTCCACGCATAACCTCCAAATACTTATCCCCACTAATAATTTCACTGAACAAAAGTTCCAAAATGCCAGTGTTTCCCGAGAAAGGATGGAATTTGCAGGAAGAGGAAAGGTTTAATCAAAAACAGTTTATTTAAAAACTAGCTCCAACACTCGGTTAGGTGAAGCCCGGTGGTGTAGCGGTCAAGCATAGCGGGCTTTGGACCCGCCGACGAGAGTTCGAATCTCTCCCGGGCTACTATGGTTTTTAAATCGAAGTTTTTTGCCAGTCGTTTCAACTGGAGCCGCTTTACACATGAGATATGTACACGTATCTGCCTAAGTTATTGCGCCGAAGCAGTTAGACTTTTGACCAGAATGGGAATTATACAAAGCCACATTTTGTCTTATTGCATGATCTTGCTTTTTGGTGTTGCTGACATGCTAGTTTCTAATAGAAAATTGTTTCAAAAAGCTTAAATTTTTTTTAAATATACCTAACAAATGGGGAGAACAGAATGGCAAAAACACTGTGTGGAGCACTGTTAACGCTACTTCTCATAACCATAGTAACAACGCCATTTTGTATTCAACCAGTTGAATCAAGTGAAACCATTTACATCCAGGCTGATGGATCGTTTCCCCTACAACAGCACCAATTCAACGAAACGGCGACGTTTACACCTTAACTAGTGATATTTCTGATGCAATTTGGGTTTTGAGAGACAACATGGTACTTGATGGCGCAAGCTACACGCTTCAAGGAACAACGGATCAGGGAATACGCTTGGCTGGAAGAACAAACGTGACTGTTCAGAACATAAAAATCAAAACCTTCCAGAATGGCATCGTGCTCTCTGGCTCTTCCAACAATAACATCATCAGTGGAAACACCATCGCAAACAACGGAGAGGGCATAGCGCTCATTTCTTCTTCCAGCAACAGAATTTACCATAACAATTTCGCAGACAACCTTCAACAAGTATATAGTCTTAGTTCAACAAATACATGGGATGATGATTATCCGTCTGGCGGCAACTACTGAGCGACTACACTGGCACTGACGCTGATGGCGACGGCATAGGAGACACACCATACACCATTAACACAAATAACCAAGACAGGTATCCACTTATGAGCCCCTACGGTCCAGACATCACTCCGCCCACGACAACCCATGACTACGACGGTTCGTGGTGCACAACAGACTTCACAATTACGCTTGCAGCAACAGACGACAAGAGCGGCGTAGCCGAAACCTACTACAAAATCAACGGCGGCGAAACCAAAAACCTAACCGCGCACGGGCAGCCAAACTTCGCCACAGAAAGCGCCGGCAACGCGTTAGAATATTGGAGCATCGACAACGCCGACAACGAAGAGTTACCTCATAAAATGCTAACTGGAATCAAATTGGATAAAGCTGCGCCTTCGGGCTCTATAGTCATAAACAACGGAGATGCTTCCACAACTTCAACATCCGTAACGCTAACCCTAACCTACTCTGATGCTACTTCAGGCGTCTATCAGGTCAGATATAGCAACGACGGCAGTTCATGGAGCTCCTGGGAGAGTGCTTCCGCCACTAAAGCTTGGACTTTGACTTCTGGCGACGGAACAAAAACCGTTTACTACCAGATTAGAGACGCGGGATTACTGTCCAGCACCTATTCAGACACGATCAGCCTTCAGTCGCCAAGTCCGACGCCAACACCTTCGCCGTCTCCTACGCAAAGCCCTGAACCGACGCCAACGCCCACGCCAAGTCCAACACCAAGTCCATCGCCAACTCCGCCACCAGATGAAACACCATGGGGACCAACGATAATAGCCGCGGTTGGAATCTTCATATTAATCGGTGCTGGGCTGTTTCTGCTAAAGAGAAAGTGATAACAAAGGAAACTATGGGCTACTTGCAGAATGCCGCACACTTCGATAAGAACAAAAAAGATTTTGTGCACACGTCTATCCCTATATTAACACACCCTTCTACCATTCAGCTTTTCGCAGTTGGTTAGGTTGGATTATAATTTAGTTTTGTGCGGCTTATGCTTTCTTTTCATCTTTGTCAGGATAATTACTGCTGTTACGTGAGAGCATCTTGCTTTTTTCATAAACCCTAGGCAACTGCAGCTCAACTTTCCAGTATAGTCTTGAACAACCGTGTAGGTTCCATGGTCTCCGATGACGTTGTAAATTCCTTGACCTATAGATTCGACTCTGTGGCTTTCCGCGAGTTTTTTAGCCTTTTCGAACAGTCTGTCAATGGGCATTTGGTCACCACTCCAAGTTTACGGAGACACCTGCAACAGATGCCCAACAATAATTAATTCTATAAGTCCTTAATTAAACCCGTGGGATTGAGTCTTGGAAAAAAGGGGTAAGGCAAGAAAATTTCTATTCTGTTTATATGGCGCTTCCTAAGTCCCACAAGTCACGTTTTTTGGTTGGTTAGATTAAATTTTAATCTTTGGGGGTACTTTCTTGCTTGTATGCTTGTTTGCTTACTTGCTTGCATGCTTGCTTGAGCACCCTATAAAATACATAGAATATACACAAATCCGTAGATGACTGACACAACTTGCTTTAATCTCTCCGCAACCTTTTTCCACTTACTCTTAACAGAGCCTGCATAATCTTTCCATTTCTTAGCAGCTTGTGCAAAAGTTCCCCCGCTTCAGTTTTCTTGTAATAATAACGATTTGACTTTCGTTGTTCGTCAACAAATTTGTCTCTAAGCAGGAATTCCTCAACCCAGTAATGAAACTGAGACTCAGTCCCAACGACCTTAATCAAGTCCCATTTGGAAGCCTTGCCTTTTCTCTCATCTATGCAATCCAACAACTCTAATGCTATTCTGGCTGGCTTTCTCCTAGAAAGAGGCAATAAAGCATTCTCCTAGGTTTTTTTCAATTCATCTTTCACACTGAACAACCTTTCGTATTTCTTTCTAAGTCTAAAGTAGTTAAGAATCTGGACAGACCCTGCAAAAAGCATCGTTCCAGCCACAAACAACGGAATGTAAAACTGCTCTTGGAAAGAGTCAATGTTGTAAACAATCGTCTGTACCCCAAACAAAACCATGATAATCCCAAAAAAGAGGTACATCTTCACACTCCAGTAAAGGTCTTTAACAAGGTCTGATGCGTCTGAGATTAAATTTTCAAAAATCTCGTTCAAGGCGTTAATTTTTTCAACAGTTTTTCCTTCTGCTTGTTCTGTACTGCCCAATTTCATCACATTCAACAAGTTCCTCTTCAAAACTTAAAACATTTATTCTAGAAGTAGTTTCATGACTTTTTTCAGTCAACACCAATCCATTTAGCGTGCTCTCAACTATTTAGAAAGCTAAAATAGTGTTAGCTTTGATATTATGTTTTGAGGTGATTTTTTTTGAAAGAGTGGAAATGTGTGTTAGTTGGACATCACAAAAATGTTGGTAAAGAAATTGAAAAATGGGAAAAGGCGGGTTGGCGGTTGCATACTTATGCTTGCGCTGGGAATGCAGCACCTACCTTAGGTACAAATCATTACTTGTTGTTTGAAAAAGGCGAGTAAAAACTAAACGCTTCTTTCGCGCGCTATGCTTGTGTGAGCGGAGAGCAGAGAGATAGAGCATAGACAGCTTAAAGAGAAAAGAAAAGAAGAAAGATAAGACATTAAATAAAACGAGAGAGAAGATTAAATTTTAATCCACCACCACCGTTTCAGCGTCAGATGGTTTGCTTTTGGAAAAGATAGGCAAGGCATAAGGCACGCTCAAGGGCACGTGATTTTTGAAGTGAAAAGCAAGCGGTAGTTCTAATAATGGGTTTTTAGCATCAATCATATCATCAGAGCCTTAGCGATGCACGTTCAGGTTTTTTGAGCGGCTTTGCCATCTACAAATACTTTGATAGGCGAGAATTCCCCAGCGCTGATTTCCACCCGGTGCTTTTCGGAACTTCCCACGTCTAACTGGACTTTCTTCGCCATTGGTAAATAATGGAACTCATCAACCGCCTTTTCTCCATCCAATTCGATGGTGATGTGTTTCATAATATGATCCCAATCAACGACGATGAGATGTTTCTCAGTTTCGCCTATTTCAAACTTTTCTTTTGCCATTTTTCCACCACTTATAGGCTCAATAGAACGTATTTGCGACATTTGAGTTTAAATATTTAAGCTTAATTTAGCTCCTTTTGTGTGATATATGATATATACAATATACGTGATATAGTGTGGGGGATTAAATTTTAATCTTTCTCTCTTTCGTGTGCGCCCCCGCCCGCGCGTGCGTGCGTACCCTGTCTCACTGTCACTCTGTCCGTCGCTTGTACGAAAAAAAGATGCGGCGTCTAGAAACGAATAAAAACCATCAATAGTCATATGCAAATCTGCCATCATCGCTAACTATTGGGATTCGATTGATTTTATTTTTCAGCCATCCTATTCTCGCTGTTTTTCTTTGATCAAATTTTGGAACGTAAGGTTTGATGTCCAAGAGCGGCGTGCCATCTATGATGTCTACGTCCTTAATGTACAGTATGTTATCTTTAACCTTTGTTAGACGCACGATTGATATTCCGATAGGATTCGGCCTTGAGGGGGCACGTGTAGAAAATAATCCGCGGAGGTTTTCATCCAAATATGGTTTTACAAGTAAAGAATAGGGTCTTGACAGGTGCAAGTGATAAATTAGAATAATATGTGAAAATCCCTCGAGGTCTTTCAAGCCTTCAACGTATTCGCGAGCCAACTCAACGCTTCCCTTGAAGCCTTTTGAAGCTACAGATTGTATAGGAACATTTTGCGGTTTTTTAAATGGTGAATGTACAATTCCAATAGGTTTGTATCTAACTTCATTCATTAGATCTACCCCAGAATTCCTATTGGGAAAGCTATGTTTAATTTTTTGGGTTTGGGATAAAATTTCAATCAGTTTCAGCCCATTTTATGTCTAATGTATTATGCGCATTACATCTCGTGGACAAGCTTCCACACATTTCATACACCTTGTACATAGAGCGTGGTTGATAGTTGGGGGATTCCACTCTTTTATGGCATTTTCTGGGCAGGCATTCACGCAATAGTAACATGTACCGCAGTTTCCTACTGCCGCTATATACACGGTTCTGTCGTACCTGAACTTCTCAACTTCCTTTGACTTCAACAGCTCCGTCTCCTAAATGGTGCGCTCTTGACTGAAAATCTAGCTAGACTGATTTATTAAACGTGCGTGCAGGCGTGAGTGACAGACTAACTGATAGAAACAGGTAGCCCTCCACGTGTAAGTATGTGAGAGAGTACGCGTAAACGCACATGGATTTGAGTTTGGGGATTAAAATTTAGTGCACACGTGTAATGTTTACTTCGGATAGTTGTACTTTTCACGGTACCTCTCGCCGGTAGGGAAAAGGTCTCTTACACGTTCAAGACGTTTCTTCGTGTTAATTTTGTCCTCAAGCTTCACAATTTCCTTCGGCTTGCTAAACCGTTCTACCTTGCCGTCTTCCCGTTTTCTCTCAACTTTTATGCAGTCATTCACCATGCAGCATAAAACGCAGGCGCCGCAGTAAACGCACAAGTCCTCAACGATCCCAACTTCGCCAGCCTTCCAGTACAACGCGTTAGTCGGACATGCCTTAATGCATAGCTTGCATTCTACCCCCCAACATGTCCGCTTGTCAATGCTAATGTTTCCTTCCGCAAAGAAGTCTGTCACGCCCAAAGAAGTCAAAAGCTCTTCTCTACGCTTCTTTTTCGCCCTCTCGGCGGTGTCTGATAGCAGGCTGAATATGTCAACATTTGAAGAGCTTTTTTTAGGCATCTCAAGTCATCATTAAACCAGTTGTAATTTAAAGCGTATAATACTCATGAATTATAATTACTTATCTAAGCTCAACAGCAAAAACTAACATGCAAAGGCCAAAAAACAAAGCCTTATAACCAAGAAAAACGCTTTTCCAGTCGGGAACACAAAATGTGCGAATTCAAAGTCATCCTCAACGGAAAAACCCTCTTCAAAGACGTAGTCTACGCAAAAACTGAAAACAACAATGTCACCGTAAAAAACATATTAGGCGAAGCAAAGGAATTCAAAAACTGCAAAATCACTGAAGTCGACGTAAACTCGACAAGGCTAGTTTTAACAGCCCTAAAACCATAGTCAAAGCGTCACAAGCGCCTCCATTTTTCTCATCTCCTTCATTTAACTCCACCGACTCCGACTTCAAACGATGTAGCCTTCGGGAAACTAGCGAATGTATTAAATCGGCTGTCCACAATTATTACCAGTTTAAGCTTGCGTCTCTTACGGTTAGCTGAGTGGATTGCATGCGGAAACTCGTCAGACTAAGCATCGCCATAGGCGGTTTCCTTATAGTGACCAGCATAATTTTGACTGGCGCAGTTTTTCTCATCTTATTAAACATAATAGACGTAAGCGTTTTCGCAGACCAAGCGAGTATGTCGCTGTTAACGCTGATGTTCCTCGCCATTGGACTATTAGATTTCATAGCAGGAATAATCCTCCTCCTGAAGAGATGAGCAATTATGAATGCCAAAAGAATCCTCTCGAAAATAGTTGGTTTGACGCAGACCACTATAGGCGGCCTAGTCATGATTTTTGCTTTTCTCTCTTTCTACAATGTTTTTGGCATACAGGAAATGTTAGGCGTTTCCGCCGAGGGCATTGGACTTTACCTGTGGACCTTCATCATTTTCGGACTGTTATCAATCATAAGCGGACTTTTTCTTTTTTATGAACAATAAACAAGAGAGTTGACCGCCATGGATGAACCTCACCTGAAAAGAGACCTCGGGCTTATCCGCACAACAATGCTGGGCATAGGCGGCACCCTTAGCGCAGCCAACTTTGTGATAATTGGCCAGGCTGCAGGCATGGCGGGCTACGCCATCGTTCCAATAGTCGTCATCTGCGGCATACTCAGCCTCTTAACAATGTTCAGCTACGCCGAGCTAGGCACAGCGATTCCACTGGCTGGAGGGGAATATACGTTCTCAAAGGTAGCTTACGGCGGATTCACTAGTTTCCTCACAGGCTGGTTTGAATGGCTCAGCAACATGTTTTACGCTGCGCTTTCCGCCATTGGCTTCGCTTTCGTGGTTTCTTATCTTTTCACACAGATCAACATACCGTTAACCGCAGTGGTAGTGGTGATAGTATTTGCCATCATCAATTTAAGAGGCACGAAAGAAACCGCGACAGCAGAAGCCATAATAACAATAATAGTTCTCGCCATATTGGCCATATTCGTCATAGGCGGTTTGTCTTACGTTCAAGGACCACAAGCGGATCAAGCAGCTTTTCCTATAGGCATACTCGGCATCTTCGCCGCCACCGCCTACCTGTTCGAACTGTATCTAGGCGCTGAGGCTGTTGCGGCAGCCCAAGCTGAAGTGAAAAACCCTGGAAGAAACATCCCGCTTGCAATAGTGTTGTCAGCGGTGGTTTTGATTGCGCTCTACACGAGTGTTGTATCCGTTGCCGTCGGCATCGTTCCCCCAGAAGTTCTCAGTCACCAATCGTCGCCGATCGCGTTTGTCGCGGAACAAGCCTTGGGACCTGCTGGAGCCGTTTTAATTACAATAGGCTTGGCGATTGCGGGTCTGGCGGCAACCAACGAGGCTATTCTAGCGCAGTCACGAGTTCTCTATGCAATGAGCAGAGACGGCTATTTGCCTAAAGGTCTATGCAAAATTCATAAGCGCTTCTGCACGCCTCACGTTGCAATAATCATCGGCGCAATTTTCACTGTGATTTTCGCTGCAACTGGACTTGTGAACTTTGTGGTTTACGCGGTTAACCTCGGCTTCATAATAGGCTTCTCCATCGTGAACTTGTCGGTGATTAAACTGAGGAAAATAGCGCCTCACTTGAAAAGACCGTTTAAAGTTCCCTTATACCCTTTAACGCCTATCGCGGGAATAGCGGCTTCAATTTTTCTATCGCTGTTCATAGAGCCTTCTGTGCTGATTTTGGGCTTCGAGCTTATCATTGTGGCGTTGCTGGTTTACTACATCAGAATGGTGGGTCACCATCGCATCCGCATCGCTTTCGGAGGAATAAGCCTTGGCTTAGGGGGTTTCTTGGCGTTCGTGGCGTATCTATTGGGAACTAATTCCATCGTGCTACATGGTGTCTCGCAAGAAGTGGCAACGCTAGTTTTTTCCGTTCTGCTATTCATCAGCATAATTCAGGTTTTGGCTGGAATATTGAACCTAATTGCATCTGACCGTTAGGGCAACTGGCAGCAACAAGTAGGCATAAACTCGCGGGTTAGCAAACTTTAATAAAATCAGAGGCACCTACTATTTTTGGGTCATATGCGACGCAAACGCAAGAAATCTTATATTAACTCTGAGCCTCCGACGATTGACGTAGATAACCTAGTTGTGGACACCACTCGGAAAGAGCGCTTTCAAGTTTTTGAGGTGTTAGCTTCGATGCGTAAGTACCTCATTGTGCTGCTTGTGTTCTCAGGTGTCTTGTCAACGGTTTTTTCTGTGCAGTTTCTCATAGGGATTCAGATTTTTTCGTCTTCACTAAGCTTCATCGCTTTGGCTGCTATGGGCTTCATAGGCGT
>Ga0315537_1000546_pt1 | contig 29462 bp, 26 predicted proteins | sample SalMarSW160270MG_FD_203091 | JGI IMG/M metagenome (GOLD analysis project Ga0315537, IMG submission 203091) | Salt marsh sediment microbial communities from the Plum Island Ecosystem LTER, Massachusetts, United States - Salt Marsh Sediment SW1602-70 ...
GGAAGTAAAACACTTTCTAAAAACCAGCCTGATCCCTCCCCTTATCCCCCAAAAATCCTGCTTCTTCACTCCTTTTTCCCCCTTCTTTTTACCCCCGAATTCTAGTAGAATAATCTGGTGATGAAAGAGGGTTCCACCCCCATCCGCCGCCAGTACCTCAAAATCAAGCAGCAGTACCCGCAGGCGATTGTGCTCTTCCGTCTGGGCGATTTCTACGAAACCTTTGACGAGGACGCCAGGCTGGCCTCCCGCGAGCTGGAGATTGTCCTGACCTCGCGGAGCATGGGCAAGGCTCACCAGGTGCCGATGGCGGGCATCCCCTATCACGCTCTGGACAACTACCTGGCAAGGTTAATCAGCCGCGGCTATAAAGTTGCCATCTGCGAGCAGGTGACCAAACCCGGCCAGACCAGAGGGCTGGTGGAGCGTGAGGTCGTTCGGCTGGTGACACCGGGCACGGTGGTCGAACCCGGCTTGCTCGACAGCAAGAGCAACAACTATCTGGTCAGTCTGGTTCCTGGCGAAGATGGGGTAGGGCTGGCCTACGTTGACATCACCACCAGCGAGTTCGCCGCCACCCGGCTGCCTCCCCACCGCCTTGTCCCCGAGCTGGAAAGGCTCAAGCCATCGGAGATTATCGCCCCCGAAAGCGCCGGGCTGCCCGATTTGGGATTAGCGGCTTCGCTGACCCGCCTTGAGGACTACTGGTTTGAGCTTGATGTTGCCCGCCAGACCATGCTCGACCACTTCGGCGTATCCACCCTGGACGGCTACGGCTGCGGTCATCTGCCCCTGGCGGTGAGGGCCGCCGGCGCCGTCGTCCACTATATAGAGGAGACACAGAAAGGGGTGCTGGGGCAGCTGACTCATCTTACCACCTATACCACCGACTCTTTTATGGCGCTGGACGTGCAGACGCAGAGAAACCTGGAGCTTTTCCAGGCAGGCCGCTCCGGGACTGCCGTCGGCTCATTACTGGCCAGTATTGACCTGACCAAAACGGCGATGGGGGGCAGGCTGCTGCGGCGCTGGCTTGGCCAGCCCCTGCTTGATATAAAAGAGCTGAACAAACGGCAGGACGCCATCGGGTGGTTCGCCGATAACACATTAGCGCGCAGCCGGGTAATATCCTCCTTAAGTGAGGTCGCCGACTGCGAGCGCCTGATTAACCGGATAAAGAGCGGCATCGCCATCCCCCGCGAGCTTACCGCCCTCCGCCGCAGCCTTGAAATTATCCCCAAACTTATCGAGGTGCTTGATTCATTAGCTTGGCTTAAAAGTGAGCTAAAGCCCTGCCCCGAAGTGGTCGATTTAATCTCGCAGGCCATCGTGGAGTCTCCGGGCAGCCTCGACCAGGGCGGGGTCATCAGGCCGGGTTTCTCCGAAGAGCTGGACAACCTGCGTAAATCTTCTAAAAACGCCAAGCAGTATCTGGCCGATCTGGAGCGCACCGAGAGGGAAAAGACGGGCATCAAGTCGCTCAAGGTCGGCTTTAACAGGGTCTTCGGCTACTACATCGAGGTCTCCAGGCCCAATCTCTCTCAGGTTCCGCAGGACTATATCCGCAAGCAGACTTTAGTTAACGGCGAGCGTTTCTTCACCCCGGAGCTTAAAGAATACGAATCCTTAATCTTAAACGCGCAGGACAGAATCTCAGAACTGGAAGCCCAGCTTTTCCGTCGGGTCTGTAGCCAGGTGGGAGCGGAGAGCGAACGCATCTCGGCCTCAGGCTTCGCTCTGGCCGATATAGACGCCTTCTCCGCCCTGGCCGAGGTGGCCGTCCGCCACAGCTATGTCCGCCCCGCCCTGACCAACGAAAATACGATAGATATCTCGGAAGGCCGCCACCCCGTTGTCGAGAGGACTCTGGCCGAAGGCAGCTTCGTCCCCAACGATACCCGCCTCTCCAACGACGACGCCCAGCTTATCGTCCTCACCGGCCCCAATATGTCGGGCAAGTCAACCTATTTGAGGCAGGTGGCCTTAATCGTCCTTATTGCTCAAGTCGGCAGCTTTGTCCCCGCCGCCGCGGCCACCATCGGGCTGGTCGACCGAATCTTCACCCGCATCGGCGCCCGTGAAGACCTGCCGGCAGGCCAGTCCACCTTTATGGTGGAGATGGTGGAGACGGCCAATATCTTAAATAACGCCACCCCCCGCTCCCTGATTATTTTAGACGAAATCGGGCGGGGTACCAGCACCTACGACGGGCTTTCCATCGCCCGCGCCGTCGCCGAGTACATCCACTCCTATCCCGGGCTGGGGGCCAAGACCCTCTTCGCTACCCACTACCACGAGCTGGTCGAGCTGGCTAACTTTCTCCCCCGCGTTAAGAACTTCAATGTCGCCGTCGCCGAGGAGAGGGGAGAGGTCACCTTTTTGTATAAAATCGTCCCCGGCGGCGTTGACCGGAGCTACGGCATCCACGTGGCCAAGCTGGCCGGCCTGCCCAAGTCGGTGGTGCACCGCGCCCGCGAGGTCTTGGAGGAACTGGAGGACGGCAGCAGGCAGGCCTCGGTTAAACGTCGTCGCAAAGAAGCTCAGCCGCAGCAGCTGCCGCTATTAGGGCAAAAATCGCCGCTATTTGATGAACTGGAGAAGCTGGACATTGACTCGATGACCCCCCTGGAGGCCATCACACGGCTTTATGAGCTTCAGAAAAAGGCTAAGTCGGAGGGGTAGCCCCCGCCCCCATTTATATCTTTTCCCGCCCTCCGCCCTTTAAGGTAGGGCTAAAGCCCTTTTTGCCCCGCCCCGTTGCTTTAAGGGCGTATACTAAGTGGGGGAATTTTCATTGTAATGAATTAACGTTGAATATCTCCGATGTATTCCCTTAACGCGTTTAGTGTTTCTTCCATAATGGCGTGAAGCTTTGGTAGAACCTTTACTATGGGCATATCTGGAGTGTAGTCCTTTGGAGTTACTACTTGTGCGTCAGAATAGCGGGCACTTTGCTCGTGAGCAAAGGTAATCGCTCCTATGACATATAGAGAAGTAACAAAGAATAAATATTCTCCCATATCATAATCCATAATTTCTCTCTTATATTGGGGTAGATGTTTTGCAAAAACTTGCTTAACTCTGCTTGATTCGGAGTTATATTTGGGTATTACGTTTTCTCTTATTTTATAAATGATAGATAAGAAAGCTTGTAATACCTCCTCTTCGATTAGTATAAATTCATCTCGTTTTTTTGAAGTAATCAGTCCTTTAAGATTTGCGATATTCTTCCCCTCGTCCTTCAAGCCATACTTTTTTAGGATAGGGAACACGTCCTCAGTGATAGGGTCTTCAAGAATTTTGATAAATACTAGTGGCGTATAATGTTTAATGGATTGCGCCATGTCGGCTGTGGACAGAGTACCGATAACCAAACCAAATACTTTACAGGCCTTCTCTGCACTTTGTTGAATTAAGAATACACTACGGCTCCATATGCCTTTTTCATATAATATCTTGCTTGCTATGGTATCTTCTTCAGCATCATTTAAGAAATCTAAAATTGTTGTTCGCTTAGTTTCATCGCTGTTGTATTGAGTTCTTTGGAGCATCTTGATTATCAGGCTTTTAATATGCTGCAAGTCTAGCTCTGATGCATAAAAGTTTAACTCTCGCAGTGCTAATTTTAGCTTCGGCTTTATAATATTAAATTCATTTTCTAGTTGAGCTCTTTCGTTATTCTTGCTTTCCATTTTAATTACCACTTTTAAAGTTCACTGGTCTTTAAAGCTGTTTTTACATAAATTATATCCCACGTGTCAAATCCACCTCCCCCAAAAAAACTAATAGAAGTATCACTTCTGTGGGTGGGAGGGCGGGAAGTAAAACGCACTCTAAAAAACCATAAAATCCATCTCATTGTCATAGATAAGCCAGTGTGCTATATTTTGGGTGATGAAAGCCGTTATCAAGGCCGTTCCCGGGGGCACGGTCACCTCGCCCGAGGGGTTTTTCGCCGGGGCCGTCAGCGCTGGGATAAATAAGAGGGCCGCTGGCAAGCTGGATTTGGCCGTCCTCTTTTCCGAGACGCCCTGCGCGGCGGCGGGTATGTTTACCTTAAGCAAGCTCCAGGGTGCCCCGGTTCAGCTTACCCGGCAGAGGCTGGAGAAGGGGGAGGCTGGGGCGGTGGTGGTCAACAGCGGCTGTTCCAACTCCTTTACCGGCGAGCACGGTATGGTTGATGCCGCCGAGATGACCTCGCTGGTCGCCGAAGGCATCGGTATCGACGCCGAGGACGTTCTGGTGGCCAGCACCGGTGTTATCGGCGTGCCACTGCCGATGAAGAAGATAAGGGCGAGTGTTGAGAATATTATCATGTCCCGCGACGGCGGCCACGATCTGGCCAGGGCGATGATGACCACCGACACCCTGCCCAAGGAGACGGCGGTCGGCGTCAAGATAGGTGACAGCGAATTTACCATCGGCGGGGCGGCCAAGGGTTCGGGGATGATTCACCCCGATATGGCCACCCTGCTCTGCTTCCTCACCACCGACGCCGCCGTGGAGAGGGGCTTTCTTAAAGATACGCTGAAAAAAGCGGTTGACCTATCGTTTAATATGGTCTCGGTTGACGGCGATACCAGCCCCAGCGATACGGTGCTGCTGCTGGCTAACGGTATGGCCGGCGGCCAGCCGATATCGGCGGAAAGCCCGCTGGCTGATGCCTTCCGGCAGGCGCTGGAGCGGGTCTGCGTCTATCTGGCCAGACTTATCGCCGCCGACGGCGAGGGGGCGACCAGGCTCATCGAGGTTGTTATTAACGGTGCCGCCAGTCCTTCACAGGCTCGGCGGGCGGCGCGGGCGGTGGTGAGCTCGGCGCTGGTCAAGGCGGCGGTTCACGGCGCCGACCCCAACTGGGGGCGGGTGGTGGCGGCGGTGGGGCGCAGCGGCGCCGATATGGATGAAGCTAAGATTGACCTCTACCTGGGCGATATTCAGGTAATCAGGGCGGGCCGGGCCTTAAAGTCCGGCAAGCGGGCGGTAAGCCAGCTTTTGAAGGGCAGTGAGGTAAATCTAAGGGCGAATCTAAATCTGGGGGAGGGCAGCGCCACCGCCTGGGGCTGTGACCTCTCCGAGGAATACGTGGGAATCAACAGCGAGTACATGACATAAAGTATGGGGAGTAAATTGGACGGGGCAGTTGTAATCAAGATCGGCGGCGCCACTCTGGGCAGCCACGATACCACCATCGCCGATATCGTCTCTATGCAGCAGCAGGGCAGGTCGCTGGTGATAGTCCACGGCGGCGGCAAGATGATAACCAGCTGGCTGGAGAAGCGCGGTATCAAAACCACCTTCATCAACGGCGAGCGCGTCACCGATGAAGAAACCCTTGAGGTGGTGGTCTCGGTGCTGGTGGGGGTGGTCAATAAGGAAATCGTGGCCGATATCAACGCCGGAGGCGGGCTGTCGGTAGGCATCAGCGGCGTTGACGGCGGTTTGATTCAGGGTAAGTTTAAGAACAAGGAGCTGGGCTTTGTCGGCGAGGTGGCTAAGATCAACCCCGCCCCCCTGGAGGCGCTGCTTCAGGCGGGCTATATTCCGGTGGTGGCGCCCATCGCCATCGCCGATAAGGCGGAGAAGGCCCCCCGTGTGCTCAACATTAATGCCGATATCGTCGCCGGCGAGATTGCCGCCGCCATCGGCGCCGAGAAGCTGGTCTTCCTGACCGATGTCGCCGGTGTCAGCGACCGTTCCGGCAACCTGCTTTCTCATCTTTCCCCCGGTGAGGCCGAGGCTCTTATGGCTTCGGGCACGGCTTCGGGCGGGATGATTCCCAAGATTAAGGCGTGTCTCCGGGCTTTAGCGGGCAGTGCCTCGGCCTGCATCATCGTTGACGGCCGGCAGTCGCACGCCCTCCTCGACGACATTAACGGCAAGGGCGGCGGGACAACTATTAAGTAAAGGAGATATTTTTAGAGGGGAAGAGCCTCCCCCCGATTATATCTATTCCCGCCCACCGCCCTTATGTGGAAGGGAAACGCCCCACCCCAAAGGGGAATGGGAATAAGACTACCGCCCTTATATGGAAGGGTTACGCCCCGCCCCAAAGGGGAATGGAAATAAGCTTGCCGCCCTTATGTGGAAGGGTTACGCCCCGCCTCTTGAGGGGAGTAAACTGAATAGAGAGTTTTAGAGGGACGAAGTCCCTCTTATAAAAACCCCTCCCCCTCCCTTGTAAGGGAGGGGGATTAAGGGGGAGGGTTGCTAAGTAGACAGATAAAGTGTAGAGTAGATATTCTCGCTGAGTAGGAAATAAAAATGACAGACTGGCAGGAGTTAGAGAAAAAATACTACATGCAGACCTTCGAGCGCCTGCCCGTGACCATCGTCAGGGGCAAAGGGCCCTATGTCTGGGACGATGATGGCAAAGAATATCTGGACTTTGTCGGCGGATGGGCGGTGACCACTCTGGGGCACTGCCACCCGGTGTTAACCAGGGCGCTGACCGAGCAGGCCAGCCTGCTCATCCAAACCTCCAACCAGTACTACACCGTCCCCCAGCTCCAGCTGGCGCAGCTTCTGGTGGAAAACAGCTGCCTTGACCGGGTCTTCTTCGGCAACAGCGGCGCCGAGGCCAACGAGGGGGCGGTCAAGCTGGCCCGCCGCTACGGCCAGCTTAACTTAAAGGGCGCCTACGAGGTTATCAGCACCTTCAGCTCATTTCACGGGCGCACCCTGGCCATGGTGGCGGCTACCGGCCAGCTTAAGTTTCAGCAGTCTTATCCACCCCTCCCCACCGGCTTCGTCAATGTCGCATTTAATAATATCGAGGCCATAAAGACGGCGACTACGGAGCGCACCTGCGCCGTGATGCTGGAGCCGATACAGGGCGAGGGCGGGGTCAACCTCCCCGACGATGGCTACCTGCCCGCTATACGTAAGTGGTGCGACCGGAAGGGCATCCTGCTCATTCTGGACGAGATTCAGACGGGTGTTGGCAGGACGGGGACGCTCTTCGCCTACGAGCAGTACGGCGTTGAACCTGATATAATGACCCTGGCCAAGGGTCTGGCCAACGGCGTGCCCATCGGGGCTATTCTGGCTAAGGAAAAGGCCTCGGTCTTTGTCCCCGGCGAGCACGGCTCAACCTTCGGGGGCAATCCCCTGGCCTGCGCCGCCGGCTACGCCACGCTCAAGTTCGTTATCGATAATGATATCGCCGGCAGGGTGAAAGAGGTTGGGGACTATCTTATCGACAGGCTGGAGAAGATGAAGCCGAAGTTCTCCGCCATTACCGATGTTCGCGGGCGGGGGCTGCTGGTGGCGGTGGAGTTTAATGATGACATCGCCCAGTCGCTGGTGATGGACTGCCTGGAGCGGGGATTGCTGGTCAATAAGTTGAAGCCCAACGCCCTGCGCTTTATGCCGCCCCTCATTATCGGTAAAAAAGAGGTTGACGAGGCTTTAGACATACTGGATAAGGCGCTAAGTAGCGTTAAGAAATAAAGGGTGGGGGCCTCCCCCCGTTTATATCTATTCCCGCCCGCCGCCCTTATGTGGAAGGGTAACGCCCCACCCCTTAGGGGGAGTGGGAGTTAAATCTACCACCCTTATAGTGAAGGGTTACGCCCCACCCCTAAGGGGAGTGGGAGTTAAATCTACCACCCTTATAAGGAAGGGTTATGTTCCCCCTCTAGGAGGGAGTTAAGCCAAAACGGGGGGTCAGGAGAGTTTTAGAGGCGTAGCCTCTGAGGGTGGGTGGTGTGGGAAAGAAGAGAACTGTTAAAAAGAGGATGGGATTATCAGGAATTTTATATCTATTCCCGCCCGCCGCCCTTATAAGGTAGGGTTACACCCCCGCAAGGGGTTGCTAAGTAAATAGATAAAGTGTAAAGTAGATATTCTCGCTGAATAAAAAAACCATTCGGCGAGTTCAGGGAGATTTAAGATGGCTGAAAAAGTAGTGCTGGCTTACAGCGGCGGCGTGGATACCTCGGTAGCCATCAAGTGGCTGCAGGAGAAGTATGACCTGGAGGTTATCGCCTTCAGCGTCGATGTCGGCAACGAGCCCGACTTCCCGGGAATAAAGGAAAAAGCATTGAAGCTGGGCGCGGTCAAGGCGGTGGTCGCCGACGCCAGGGAGGCTTTCGTCGACGAGTTCGTCTTTCCTGCTCTCAAGGCCAACGCTCTCTATCAGGGGCAGTACCCGCTGGCGACGGCTCTGGCCCGCCCGCTGATGGCCCGTCTGCTGGTGGAGACGGCTCTAAAAGAGAGGGCGAAATCGGTGGCCCACGGCTGCACCGGCAAGGGCAACGACCAGGTGCGCTTCGATGTCAGCGTGGCCGGCCTGGCCCCCGACCTTAAAATATTAGCCCCCGCCCGCGACTGGACCATGAACCGCGACGAGACGATAAAATACGCCAAGCGCCACGGCATCCCCCTCCCCGTTACCGCCGAAAGCCCCTACTCCATTGACCAGAACCTGTGGGGGCGCAGCATCGAGTGCGGCGTTATGGAAGACCCCTGGGCGGAGCCGCCCGAAGACGCCTTTATCTGGGTAAGGCCGGTGGAAAATACCCCGGATAAGCCGGAGTATGTCGAAATCGGCTTTGAAGAAGGCATACCGGTGTCTCTCAACGGTCACCGGCTGGACGGCATTACCCTTATCGAGCGGGCCAACGACCTGGCCGGCAGGCACGGCTTCGGCCGCATTGACCATATTGAAGACAGGGTGGTCGGTATCAAGTCGCGCGAGGTCTACGAAGCCCCCGCCGCCCTGCTGTTGATTCAGGCGCACCAGGCTCTGGAGTCGCTGACGCTGTCAAAAGAGCAGCTTCGCTTCAAGCAGATTGTATCCAGCGAATACGCCGACCTGGTTTATAACGGCCTCTGGTTCACCTCTTTCCGGGAAGACCTGGCCGCCTATGTCGATTCCTCCCAGCGCTTCGTCACCGGCACCGTCCGGGTCAAGCTGCAGAAGGGCAGCGCAACTGTAGTGGGGCGCAAGTCCCCGTACGCCCTCTACCTCCATGACCTGGCCACCTACGATGAGGGTGATATCTTCGACCAGAGCGCCGCCGTGGGCTTTATCCATCTCTGGGGCTTGCCCGCCCGCACGCAGGCACGGATGCAGGGCAAAAAGAAGAAGGAAGGCTAAAATGAGCCAGATAAGGGGCCGTTTTAAGAAGGCGGCCGACAAAAAAGTGGACCAGTACACCGCCTCCATCCCCTATGACTGGCGCCTCTACCCCTACGACATCGCCGGCAGCATCGCCCACGCCCGCATGCTGGCCAGGCAGGGCATCATCCCGGATAAAGATGCGGAGACCATCGTCATCGGCCTGAACGGCATCAAGGAGGAGATAGCTTTAGGCCAGTTCGTCTTCAAGGCGGAGCTGGAGGACATCCACATGCACATCGAGGCCCGCCTGATTGACAAAATCGGCGATGTCGGCGGCAGGCTCCACACCGCCCGCTCCCGCAACGACCAGGTGGCGCTGGATATGCGTCTCTTCGCCAAGGACGCCGTCGCCAACACGCTGGTCGGCTTGGGTGAGTTCCAGAAGGCGCTGGTGGCTCTGGCCGAGGCTAACAAAGGGGTGGTCATCCCCGGCTATACCCACCTGCAGATGGCGCAGCCCGTCCTGTTGGCGCACCATCTTTTAGCCTATTTCGAGATGCTCCAGCGCGATACCGCCCGTTTTATCGACTGCCTCAAGCGCGTTGATATTATGCCGCTGGGCAGCGGCGCACTGGCCGGCGCCGCCTATAATATTGACCGCGAATTTCTGGCCAGGGAGCTCGGTTTCAGCCAGGTGAGCCGGAACAGCCTGGACGCCGTCTCGGACCGGGACTTTATTTTAGAGTACGAAGCCGCCGCCAGCTTCTGCATGATGCACCTCTCCAGACTGGCCGAAGAGATTATTCTCTGGTCATCGGCGGAGTTCGGCTTTATCGAGCTGGACGAGGCCTACGCCACCGGCTCCAGCATCATGCCCCAGAAGAAGAACCCCGATGTCGCCGAGCTGGCGCGGGGCAAGACGGGCCGCGTCTGCGGCAACCTGATGGCGCTGCTCACCACCATGAAGGCTTTACCGCTGGCCTATAACAGGGATTTGCAGGAGGACAAAGAGGGCTTCTTCGATACCGTTGACACCCTCTTATCCACCCTCGATGTCTTTGCTGGGATGGTCAGGACGCTTAAGGTAAAGCCGGAAAACGCCAGGCAGGCTTTAGAGAGGGGCTATATCCTGGCCACCGACCTGGCCGATTATCTGGTCAAGAAAGGCCAGGCCTTCCGGGCCGCCCACGAGGTAGTGGCTAAACTGGTGAGCTATGCCGTGGAACAGAATAAACCACTCGGCAGGCTCACCATCACCGAATATAAAAAGTTCTCCAAATCGTTTGAAAAAGACGTCCTCTCCATAACTATTGAATCTTCTCTGGCCGCCCGCGATGTTACCGGCGGCACCGCACCCAGGCAGGTGGCTAAAGCATTAGCCGCCGCCAAAAAAGCCATCGGAGACAGGGGTGGCCGATAAGCCGGAGGTCAAGCTCGCCCCCTCCATCCTCTCCGCCGATTTCGCCCGCCTCGGCGAGCAGGTTGCCGAAGCGGCCAACGCCGGCGCCGACTATATCCATGTCGATGTCATGGACGGGCAGTTCGTTCCCCCCATAACCATAGGCGCACCGGTGGTGGCGGCCATCCGCCGCTGGACTGGACTCCCCCTCGATGTCCACCTCATGATTGAGACGCCGGAAAGGCAGATTGCCCAGTTCGCCAAAGCCGGCGCCGACATTATCACGGTACACATAGAGACCTGCCCCGATATCAAGCAGGTGGTGAAAGCAATCAAGGGTTTGGGGGTCAGGGCTGGTGTTTCCCTCAACCCGGAAACACCGGCCAGCGCCGTCAGCAGGATACTGCCGGAGATTGATTTGCTGCTGGTGATGACGGTCAATCCCGGCTACGGCGGCCAGCCCTTTATCGAATCGACGCTGGACAAGATAGCCGTTTTGCGGGCGGAGCTGGATAAGAAAAAACTGCCCGCCGAACTGGAAGTGGACGGCGGCATAAATGCTGTGGTCGCTCCCAGGGTGGTCAAAGCGGGGGCCAGGGTGCTGGTGGCCGGGGCGGCGGTGTTCGGTTCGGGGCAGACGGTGGCTCAGGCTCTCAGGGAGTTGAGGGCGAGCTTAGTTTAGCCAGCTTGTGATGGCTGCGCAGGCAGCGGGTGCACAGGTTCATCTTTTTGGGCTTGCCCTCGATGGTTAAGGTAACCGGGTGGATATTGGGCACCCAGTTGCGGTTGGTATGCCGTTTAGAGTGGCTCACGTTGTGACCGAATTGAGGCGTTTTGCCACAGATATCGCACTTCAAGTTCTTTCTCCTTTGACTATCGGGTCGATTTAGGTTAGAATTCCGTCCATAAATATTAACACAGCCAGCCCCCCGTGGCAAGCTAGAGGTGAGATGGCAGAGGCCAGGGCTATCAACGGTAAAGATTTACGGGAGATGTTTGTAGCCGCCACCGGCTGGCTGGAGAAGAGCGCCGCCGACGTCGACGCCCTCAACGTTTTCCCCGTCCCCGATGGTGATACCGGGACTAATATGCTGCTCACCATGCGTTCCTCGGTAGAGGAGTCCTACCAGGCGGCGGCCAACAGTGCCGCGGGGGTAGCCCGGGCCATGGCCAAGGGGGCGCTGATAGGGGCCAGGGGCAACAGCGGGGTCATCCTGTCCCAGATCTGGAACGGTATGGCCCAGGGCCTGGATGAAAAAAATACCATTACCGGCGCCGACCTGGTCACCGCCCTCTTAAAGGCGTCCAGGACGGCTTATAACGGCCTGAGCAACCCGGTGGAGGGGACTATTCTCACCGTAATGAGGGAGGCGGCGGAGGCGGCGGAGAAACACGCGGCTGAAGTCAGCAATGACCTGGTCTCGGTTATGGAGGCCACCGTCGATGCCGCCCGGGAGTCGGTGGCCAACACCCCCACCCTTTTGCCGGTGCTCAAGGATGCCGGGGTGGTCGATGCCGGGGGGCAGGGCCTCTATACCATTCTGGAGGGCGCCCTCCACTATCTTAAAGGCGAGACGGAACAGCTAAAGCTGCGCCGTCCCTGGATGGTGGCCAGCAGCATACCCCTCACCACCAGGGCACCCCAGATGGTGGGGGCGATGGACGAGGTTCCCTACGGCTACTGCACCAATTTCGTTATCAAGGGGGCCGAGATTAACCCGGACAAGCTCCGGAAGCGGCTGGAGAAGAAGGGGCAGTCGGTGATTGTCATCGGCGACGATTCGGCGGTCAGGGTTCACATTCACACTTTAGACCCCGGTGAGATTATGCACTACGTTAACCCGCTGGGAACTCTGCACCAGATTAATATACGCAATATGGACGAGCAGTACCGCGACTTTCTGGAGATGCAGAAGGAGCGGATGCCAGAGGTGGATACCGCTATCGTGGCGGTGGTGGCCGGGGAGGGCCTGAGCCAGGTTTTCGCCAGCCTGGGGGCGACCATTATCGTCCCCGGCGGGCAGACGATGAACCCCAGCACCAAGGAGTTATTGCAGGCGGTGGAAGCTGTCCCCTCGGAGAAGGTTATCATCCTGCCCAACAACAAGAACATCGTGCTTACCGCCGAGCAGGTACATTCTCTGACCAAGAAAAAGATTAATGTGGTGCCCACCAAGACCATTCCGCAGGGTGTAGCCGCCCTCCTGGCTTTTGATTACGAGGCCGATTTGGAGACCAACGCCATTAATATGTACAAGGCGCAGTCGGAGGTAAGGTCGATCGAAATTACCCGGGCGGTGCGGGCCACCCGGCTGGGCCGGCTGGACATCAAGAAGAACCAGGCCATCGCCTTCCTCGACGGAGACCTGGTGGCGGTGGCTGATAAAATAGACGAAGTCCTCACCGAGGCTCTGGAAAGGGTAGACCCGGATAAGGCCGAGGTGATTACCATCTACTGCGGGGCTGACACCAAGCCGGCGGAGGCGGAGCAGGTAGCGGCGGCTATCCGCGAGCGCTATCCCCATCTCCAGGTCGAGGTGGTCCAGGGCGGTCAGCCTCACTATAACTATATCGCTTCCGTGGAGTAAGGTTGGTTTTATCATGACGGTCAAGATTATTACCGATAGCCTGGGCGACATACCCCCCGAAGCTGTCGACGAGCTGGGCATTACCGTAATCCCGATAAACGTTATCTTCGGCAGAATAAACTACCGCGACGGCGTTGACCTGACCACCGGGCAGTTCTACGATAAGCTGGCGGCCAGCAAGGTCTTCCCCACCACCGTCGTCCCCTCGCTGGGACGCTACGCCGATAGTTACAATAAGCTGGCCGAAGAGACCGGGGACATTCTGGTCATCACCAACTCCCGCCGCCTCAGCGCCAGCTACGAAACGGCGGTGCTGGCCAAGGAGCGGATGGACAAGAAGTGCCGGGTGGAGGTGATTGATTCCCTGTCGACGATTCTGGCCCAGGGGCTGATAGTTATGGCGGCGGCTCAAGCAGCTAAAGAAGGGGCCAAGCTGGACAAGGTTCTGGAGCTGACCCGCCGGAATATCCCCCGGGCGCATACCCGCATGGTTTTAGACACTTTAGAGTACCTGAGGCGGGGCGGGCGCATCGGCAAGGCCAGGACCTTCCTGGGAACGGTGCTCAAGGTCAGCCCCATTTTGGGTATCAGGAACGGCGAGGTCTATCCCTTCGCCCGGGAGCACTCCCGCGCCAGGGCAATAGACTACCTCTATGAATTTGCCGGCGGCTTTACCAGAATTGAAGGGATAGGGGTGGAGGATGCCACCACCCCCGATGAAGCCGACGAGCTGGCCCAGCGGCTTAAGGTAAGGTTTCCCGACGGGCCAGTCTACCGTTCCAAGGTCAGTCCGGCGGTGGGGGCGCATGTCGGCCCCCGGGTGCTGGGGGTGGCGGTGCTGGGCGACAGAGACTGATAATGACGGTTAAGATTATAACCGATAGCGTGGCAGACCTGCCGCCGGAGGTGGTTAAGGAGCTGGGCATTACCGTAATTCCGCTGGTGCTCCGCTTCGGCGCCGAGACCTACCGCGACGGCGTTGACCTTGACGCTGACCAGTTCTACGAAAAGCTGCAGACCAGCCCGGCCTTTCCGGCCACCTCGGTGCCGCCGCCGGACGCCTACGTCGAAGCCTACGACAGGCTGGCCGGGGAGGCCGATGCCATCGTGGTGGTGACCGTTTCCTCCCGCTTGAGCGCCACCCACGAGGTAGCGTCGCAGGCCGTCGGGCAGATGAGTAAGAAGTGCCGGGTGGAGGTAATCGACTCGCTGACGGCGACCATGGCCGAGGGATTTATCGCCATGAGAGCGGCTCAGGCCGCTCAAGCCGGGGCTGACCTTAAAGAGGTGATGGCGGTAGCCCGTAAGAACATTCCACGGTCTGATTTTCTGGCTGCCTTCGATACCCTGGAGTACCTCAGGAAGGGCGGGCGTATCGGCCGGGCGCAGGCCTTTCTGGGCTCGGTGCTGAAGATAAACCCCCTCATCACCCTCAAAGGAGGTCTGGTCGAGCCGGCGGGCCGGACCCGCTCCCGGGCCAGGGCAATAGACCGCTTGTACGAATTTGCCGCTGGCTGTGCGCACATTGAGGAGATGGCGGTAGCCGATACCGCCTGCCCCCAGGACGCTGAGGCGCTGGTGGAACGTCTCGGCGCCATATTTCCCGCTGGTCGCATCTATCGCTCCAGGATGACCCCGGTAATCGGCGCCCATACCGGCCCCGGCCTGCTGCTGGTGGCAGTACTGGGCGACAGGGGGTGAGCCTTGGCGTTGAATGTCGGGCCGCTGCGGAAAGTCCTTGAGCTGGAGTGTGAAAAGGGCTATGCCGATACGACGGTCATCGGCGGCCTGGATAAATTCCTGCGCTGCTGGGCAGCCCGGGCACTGGAATCAATAACCACCCCCCGCTTTCTGGCTGGTTTTAAAAAACTCCATTTGGATGATGCCAGATATGCCTCTTTAAATCAGGAACAGCGTAAAAAGTTGATAGCCGATATCTTCGCCTTTCTGGAAATGGCGCAGGCGGAGAAGATTGAGGCCAGGCCGCCTAAAAAGAACGTTACTCCCCGCAGGCGTACTGTTGCCGCACCGCAGGCAACCGGCCAGTCTCTCGATTTCCCCATCACCTCGCTTCAGGGGGTCAGCACGGCTATGGCGGCCAGGTTCAAGAAGCTGGGGGTGCAGACAATACGGGATTTGCTCTATTTCTTCCCCCACCGCCACCTCGATTACAGCCGGACCAACTATATCTCCGGGCTTACCGAGGGCGAGGAGCAGACCATTACCGCCAACGTCTGGCAGGCTCAGGTGACCAGGCTGGGAGGTCGTCGCGGCACCGAGGCCATCGTCGGCGACGAGACGGGCAACGTCAGGGCGGTCTGGTTCAATAACCCCTATATCGCCAAAAGCCTGCCGACCAATGCCCGCGTCGTCTTAAGCGGCCGGGTGAGACTGTTCGGCGGGCGCCATGTCTTTGAGTCACCGGAGTGGGAGCTTTTAGAGGACAAGGAGCTGGTTCACACCGGGCGGCTGGTGCCGCTTTACTCGCTGACGCAGGGCTTGAAGCCCCGCCAGGTGAGGAAGCTGATGAAGCAGGTGGTTGACCGGTTCGCCGGGCAGGTGGCCGATTTTTTGCCCAGTAATTTAAGAAAACGCTGTAATCTTCTAGAACTGCCGCAGGCCATCGCCCAGGCGCACTACCCCGAGGACGAAGCCGCCAAAAATGAAGCCCGTAACCGCCTCGCCTTCGACGAATTATTTTTATTACAACTGGGCGTGCTGGGCCGCAAGCACGAGTGGCAGGAGAGCCAGCCGGGTAATCCGGTAAGCGTTGAAAAGCCACTGCTGGAAGGCTTTATTAGCTCCCTGCCCTTCGAGCTTACCCCCGCCCAGCGGAGGGTGCTTAAAGAATTACTAACTGATTTAGAGAAGCCGGTAGCCATGTCCCGGCTGCTTCAGGGCGAGGTGGGCAGCGGCAAGACGGTGGTGGCCACGGCGGCGCTGCTGGCGGCGGCCGCCAGCGGCTACCAGGGGGCTTTCATGGCCCCGACGGAGATTTTAGCCGAGCAGCACTTCTCCAGCGTCAGCGAAATATTATCCAGAAACGCCAGCGAGGTATCCGAGGAAGAAAACCTGCGCCGCTTTTCCGGGCTTTTATCCAGGCCGCTTACTCTGGCGCTACTTATCGGCGATTTATCTCAGGCCAGCAAGCAGGCCATCCAGCAGCTTATCCGTGACGGCGATATTGATATTATTATCGGCACCCACGCCCTCATCCAGAAGGAGGTCGGTTTCCATAAATTGGGCCTGGTCGTTGTCGACGAGCAGCACCGCTTCGGCGTCGCCCAGCGCTCGGCGCTGCGGCAGAAGGGCTTTAACCCCCACGTGCTGGTGATGACGGCTACCCCCATCCCCCGCACTCTGGCCCTGACCCTCTACGGCGACCTCGACCTCTCGGTGATAGATGAATTGCCCCCGGGCCGGCAGTCAATCAGGACCCGCTGGCTTAAACAGGCGCAGAGAGCCAGCGCCTACGCCTTCTTGAAAAAGCAGGTAGCCGAAGGCCGCCAGGCGTTTATCATCTGCCCGCTGGTCGAGGAGTCGGAGGCGATTCAGGCCAGGGCGGCGGTAGCCGAATACGAACGCCTGTCCCGTGATGTCTTCCCCGACCTTAAACTGGGCCTGATTCACGGGCGCCTGTCGGCGGCGGAAAAGGACGAGGTCATGCACAGGTTCCGCTCCGGTGAGCTGGACATTCTGGTATCGACTCCGGTGGTGGAGGTGGGCATTGATGTCCCCAACGCCACCGTGATGCTGGTGGAGAGTGCCGACCGTTTCGGCCTGTCGCAATTGCACCAGTTCCGCGGCCGGGTGGGGCGGGGCAGTGAGCAGAGCTACTGCATGCTCCTGGCGGAGAACCCCTCGGAGATAGGCCGCCAGCGTTTGGACTTAATCGAGAAGATTCAGGACGGCTTTCAGTTAGCCGAAGAAGACCTCAAATTACGCGGCCCCGGAGAGTTCTTCGGCACCCGCCAGAGCGGCCTGCCCGACCTGCGCATGGCCAGGCTTTCCGATATTAAGCTTTTAGAGCTGGCCCGCGCCGAGGCGATAAGGCTCTTCGAGCAGGACCCGGGCTTGAAGCAGCCCGAGCACAGGCTGCTTTCGGCGGAGCTGGCTCGCGTCTGGCAGCCTGGCGGCGAGTTAACCTAGGCAAAATGAAGTTAAATAGCCTATTGCATATGCCGCAATGAGTTGGTAGAATATGGTTAACTGGGATGTTTGCTTGAAAATGAAATTGCTTATTTAGAGCCTGCAAGCCTGTGGAGGGGCTCAGCAGGATTTTTGTTTTAATGAAGGAGGTAAGGAATTTGAAAGGGACAGTGAAAAAGCTTATCCGGGACAGGGGCTTCGGTTTCATCACCGCCGAAGACGGCACCGAGATCTTCTTCCACCGCTCCGATTTAGTTGCCGCTGACTTTGACACTATGGAAGAGGGCGCCAGCGTGGAGTTCGACAAGGGCACCGGGCCCAAAGGACCCCGGGCGACGAAGGTAAAAGTAGCGGGGGCAGGTGAATAAGGTAGTATTATGCTGACGGTAACGGCGCAGGCGGCGGCCAAACTGAAGGAAGCTATCCAGGCGCAGACGGAAGACCCGGAGCTGGCCATCAGGCTGGTTCCCTCGGCGGCCAGGTCCAACCAGCTGGACATGGCGCTGGACAGGAAAAAAGAGGGCGACCAGGTGATCGAGAGCGAAGGGTTTGAGGTCTTATTTGTCAGCGCCGAGTTGACCCAGGCGCTGGACGGGATGGTCATTGACTGCCAGGACACGCCCCAGGGCGCGCAGTTCAGCATGGCCAGGCTGGCCCCCGAAGGCGAATAGCTAACCCCCACCCCCGTATTATATCTTTTCCCGCCCTCCGCCCTTATATGGAAGGGTTACGCCCCGCCCCTTAATGGGAATGGGAATTAAGCATACCGCCCTTATATGGAAGGGTTACGCCCCGCCCCTCAAGGGGAATGGAGATTAGCCCCGCCGCCCAAAAGGCTGTGCCTTTAAGACTTTCTCGCCCCACCCCCCGGAGGAGGGGGTTTCCCCTTCTCCCCCCGTTTTAAGGAGTTTTAGAGAGGTCTAACCTCCATAGGGTGGGGTCAGGGCGGGAAGCAAAACAAACGCCTGAAAATCGGGCAGCCCCCGTTTTATAGCTATTCCCGCCCGCCGCCCTTATGTGGAAGGGTTACGCCCCGCCCCTTAATGGGAATGGGAATTAAGCCCGCCGCCCTTATGTGGAAGGGCGCAGGTTGTCCTTTATTTTTGCCGGCTTTGTGCTATAATAAGGTTTCTCGTTGAATCTTAAACTATCAAACGAAATAGATGATTAAACAGAGGATTATCGAGTTGCTGGCTGCGGCGGCAGGTAAAGCCCAGGAGTCGGGCAAGCTGCCCCCGGTGGCGGTACCCGAAATAACTATAGAGCACCCCCAGAACCCCGCCCACGGCGACTACGCTTCGAGCCTGCCCCTGAAGCTGGGTCGGGCCACTGGAACCAGCCCGCTGGCTATCGCCGAAACACTGGTCGGGCTTATCTCCTCCGCCCCGGAGGTTGAAAGCGTCACCGTGGCGCCGCCGGGCTTTATCAATTTCACCCTCAAGGACGCCTGGCTGACCCGGCAGGTGGACTCGATCCTGCCCGCCGGAGAATCTTATGGAAACATTGACCTGGGTCAGGCAAGCCGCGTTCAATTAGAGTTCGTCAGCGTCAACCCCACCGGCCCACTCCACGTCGGCCACGGGCGGGGCGCCATTCTGGGCAACACACTGGCCAACGTGCTGGCGGCGGCCGGCTACAGGGTGGAAAAAGAGTACTACGTCAACGACGCCGGCAGCCAGATGGACGCCTTCTACCGTTCCCTCTACGCCCGCTACCAGCAGGCTTTGAAGGTTGATGCCGGGATGCCCGCCGACGGCTACCTGGGCGGCTATATCGTCGATTTAGCCGAAGAGATTATCGCCGAAGAGGGCGATAAATTTCTGTCCCTGCCACCGGAAAAGGCAGTCCCGCAGCTTGGCAAGCTCGGCTTGGGCAAAATGATAGCCCAGATTAAGGGCGACCTGGAGCTTCTGGGGGTCAGCTTCGACGTCTGGTTCAGCGAGCAGAGCCTCTTTGATAAGGGGCAGTATGACAAGGTGATGAAGCTCCTGCGTGAAGGCGGCTATATCGCCGAGAGGGAGGACGCCACCTGGTTCGTCTCCACCGCTCTGGGCGAGGACAAGGACAACGTGGTGGTGCGCAGCGACGGCTCCCCCACCTATTTCGCCACCGATATCGCCTATCACTATAACAAGTTCGTCGAAAGAAAGTTTGACCGGGTAATCAATATCTGGGGCGCCGACCACCAGGGGCATATCTCCCGGATGAAGGCGGTGGTTCAGGCGCTGGGCATTTCACCGGAGCGCCTGGTGGTGATAATCTCGCAGATGGTGACGCTGTCCCGCGGCGGCGAGGTGGTCAAGATATCCAAGCGCAGCGGCGATATCATTACCCTGCGTGAGCTTATTGACGAGGTCGGCGCCGATGCCTGCCGCTTCTTCTTCGCCGCCCGCTCCGCCGACAGCCAGATGGACTTTGATCTGGAGCTGGCCAAGAAGCAGTCGGCGGATAACCCGGTCTATTACGTCCAGTACGCCCACGCCCGCATCGCCAGCATACTCAGGCTGGCTCAGGACAGGAAGATTGACTACGCTGGCGGCGACGTCTCTCTGCTCACCACCGAGCCGGAGCTTACTCTAATCCGCAGGATGCTGCTGCTGCCGGAGGTGGTCGAGATGGTAACGCAGACTCTGGAGCCCCACCACCTGGCCTACTACGCCCAGGAGCTGGCCACGGTGTTTCACAGCTTCTACAAGCAGTGCCGCGTCGTCTCCGACGACGAGGCTTTATCCAAGGCGCGGCTTAAACTGGTGGCCGCCACCAGGCTCACGCTGGCCAGGACACTGAACCTCATGGGCATGACCGCCCCCGATAAAATGTAAAGGCTTTACCGCCCCTCCCCCTTGTACCGCTTGATTAGTTCTTTGTAGATTTCGGGCGCTTCCTCAACCCACCGTAATTGCTCTCTGGTAGCCTTGCCCATGACCCTGCCCGGAACTCCGGCCACGAACGAGCCGTCGGGTATCCGGCTTTCCTGCTTGACCAGGCAGCCGGCGGCGATGATGCAGTTGTTTCCTATCTCGGTGTCGTGCAGTATGGTGGCGTTCATCCCGATAAGGACTTTATTGCCTATTTTGCGGCAGTTTATCACCGCCCCGTGGCCGATGTGCACGTTGTCCCCGATGGTTACTTCCTCCCGGTAGTCGGGGTTGGAGAGCGTGCCGGAGTGAATGACGCAGTTATCTTCAACGGCGGTATTTTCGCCGATTTTTATACTGCCGAAGTCGGCCCTGATTACCGCCCCCGGCCAGACGCTGGAGTGCTCGCCTATTTCCACCTCCCCGATAATATAGGCGGCCTCGCTGACGAAGGCAGATTCGGCTATCTTTGGTTTCTTATCCCCCAGGCTTCTGATCATTCTTACCCCCTCTAGAAGTCACCCCTATTATAAAGCCGATACCCCCGATTTTGAAAGTTTGTCTTTCTTCCCATACCCACCCGCCCAAAAGGTTTCACCTTTTAAGGAATCTCTTTCCCCACCCCCAAAAGGGCATAAAAAAGAGGGGCTAAAGCCCTTTGCCCCACCCCCCGTTGAGGTGAGATTAGTTTCCCCCTCCCGCCTTGTCCTGCTCTCCCCCTTTATGCTAAACTTTGCTCTTGAGGAGTATTAGATGAAAAAGCGCGTTTTTTCGGGCATTCAGCCGACTGGCTCACTCATGATCGGCAACTACCTGGGGGCTATCAAGTACTGGGTGGCCAGCCAGGAGGAATACGACAACGTCTTCTGCATCGTGGACCTGCACGCCATCACCGTTCAGCAGGACCCCGTTGACCTCAAAGCCAGGACCCGCGAGGTCTCCGGCCTGCTGCTGGCTGCCGGCATTGACCCCAAGCGCTCTATCCTTTTCATTCAGTCCCACATCAGCGCCCACGCCGAGCTGGCCTGGATTCTGAACTGCTTTATCCCGATGGGCTGGATGCAGCGCATGACCCAGTTCAAGGAGAAGTCGGCGCGGCATAAGGAGCAGGCGAGCGTCGGCCTCTTCGACTACCCGTCGCTGATGGCGGCTGATATCCTGCTCTACAACACCGATGTCGTGCCGGTGGGGGAGGACCAGAAACAGCACGTGGAGCTGGCCCGGGATGTGGCCCAGCGGTTCAATAATATCTACGGCCAGACCTTCGTCCTGCCGGAGCCGCTTATACCCGATGTCGGTGCCCGCATCATGGGGCTGGACGACCCCAACAAAAAGATGAGCAAGAGCGAGACCGCCTCGGGGCACGCCATCAACCTCCTCGACCCCCCCGATGACATCCGCAACAAGATAATGCGGGCGACCACGGACTCTTTAAAGGAGATACGCTTTGACGTCAGCCGCCCCGGTATATTTAACCTGCTGACCATCTACCAGCTTTTCAGCGGGCGCAGCCAGAAGGAGATAGAGGCGCAGTTCGAGGGCAGGGGCTACAGCGATTTCAAGAAGGCTTTAGCCGAGGTGGTCGTTGAGGGCCTGCGCCCCCTCCAAGAGCGCTATAAGGAGCTGACCGCCGACCCCACCCGCATCGACTCCATCCTGGCCGACGGCGCCGCCCGCGCCCGCCCCATTGCGGAGAAAGTCCTGGCTGAGGTCAAGAAGAGGGTAGGGCTGGGGTAGCTTTACCTTTATATCTTTTCCCGCCCGCCGCCCTTTTAAGGTAAAGAGGGAGCAAAGCCCCCTCTTAAACACCCCCTTGGATTAGCCTCTCCTTATCCCCGCCCCCCAGGAAGAAATGTATAGAAGTATCACTTCTGTAGGGTGGGTATGGGTGGGAAATATAACGTCCTCTAAAAACTGAGCAGTCTCCCCCTTTGGTAAAGGGGGACTGAGGGGGATTTCCTCCCAAAAGAATAAAAAAGAGGGGCTTTAAGCCCCTCTCGAACTATCCTCTTTTAGCAGCACTAAATAAATGTGGGCTAAGTTTCACATGAATTTTCTTCTCTTAAACGCTGATATATCGTCTTTAGTGAGGTCGAACCATTCCCCCTCTTTTCTTTTATTCTTGAATCTATTGTGCCAGTAGGCTTCTATCCCAGTAGGGTCATCAGTTTGTATTATGTGTATTAAGCCTGGTTTTTCGGGAAGTGCTAAACGTAAATCATATTTACGTCTTCCAACATCACTGGTTTTGCCGATTTTGTAGGAACGACCTGACTTTATCAAATATACGTAACCAAACTCAACGTCAGATTCTTTAGAGTAATTCTTAGAAACTTCTGCTAATCTGCTGGCGATTTTTTCTTTGCAGATGTTGAATATATCCAAATACTCAGGCTTACCTTCGCAATAGACCTTGATTTTATTGGCCATTTCACTCACATTACCAAGCCGACTACGGATTGTATTATCATTTGGAAAGCTGCTGCTTTGATGAGCCTTTAATCGTAATTCCGGGGGAGAAGGGAATTTACCTGTTTCTTTGATAAGAGAGATTACCTGTTCTATTATCCAGCTTTCGTCATAAGCAGGCTGGAGCTTGTTTGGCTGGTATCCAGCCTCAATACAAGCATCACTCCACTTCGCCCAGTACTTTCCTTGCCAATCTGTAATCTTAATACCTGTTTCATTGGTAAACCTTTGTCGCCCTAGTGGTATGCCGCCATTCTCTTCAGCTGTTCGCTTGATTTCTCTAAGGATATATTCTTTATTCATGTTACTTTATGGTTAAACCAATATTAGCTTGTGGCGCTATTTACACCTCTTCACAAACCGCCCCATGCGGGCAAGCGCCTCCTCGATGTCGGCCAGGGAGGTGGCGTAGCAGCAGCGGATATAGCCCTCCCCGCACTTCCCGAAGGTGCTGCCGGGGATGACGGCCACCTTTTCCTCCATCAGGAGCTTTTCGGCGAACTCATCGGAGCTGAGTCCCGTCGCCTTTATCGAGGGGAAGGCGTAGAAGGCGCCCTTTGGCTCGAAGCAGGGCAGGCCGATTTTATTTAAGCCCTTGACCATGAACAGCCGCCGCCGGTTGTAGTCCTCGACCATCTCGGCTACGCTGTCGCTGCCGGATTTCAGCGCCTCGATGGCGGCGACCTGCCCCATGGTGGGGGCGCACATTATTGTGTACTGATGTATCTTGAACATGGCGCCGATGATATCTTTACTGCTGGCGGCGTATCCGATGCGCCAGCCGGTCATGGCGTAGGCTTTGGAGAAGCCGCCGAGCAGGATGGTGCTGTCTTTCATATGGGGGAGGGTGGCGGCGCAGGTGTGCTCCACGCCGTAGACCAGGCTTGCGTATATCTCGTCGGAGATTATCATCAAGTTATGGCGGCGGGCGACCCCGGCTATTTTTTCCAGCTTGTCGCGGCCCATCACGGCGCCGGTGGGGTTGGCCGGGTAGCCGATGAGTATGGCTTTGGTCTTGTCGGTAATCTTCTTCTCGATGTCGTCGGCGCCGAGCTCAAAGTTGTTCTTCTCGTGGGTGGGCACCATGACCGGTTTGCCGCCGGCCAGGCTGACGCAGGAGTGGTAGGAGACGTAGCCGGGGTCGGCCATGATGACCTCGTCCCCGGGGTCAATGATGGCTCTGGTGGCTAAATCCACTCCTTCACTGACGCCGATGGTGATGAGCAGCTCGGTGTCGGGGTTATAGTCAAGTTTATAGCTTTCTTTAAGGTGCTTTGACAGCTCGCGGCGCAGTTCGGGCATGCCCAGGTTGGAGGTGTACATGGTGTAGCCCTTTTCCAGCGAGTAAATGGCCGCCTCGCGGATGTGCCAGGGCGTAGGGAAGTCGGGCTCGCCCACCCCCAGCGAGATGACCCCCTCCATGGAGGCGACCAGGTCGAAGAACCTTCTTATACCGGAAGGGGCAATCTGGTTTACCCGCTTTGAGGTAATATTCGGCTTTTTTCTGGGCATATTTTAGTCTCCTAGAGGATTACCGGCTGGCGTTTGGTTTCTTCGCCGCCGGCCAGGATTTCGCCGTCTTCCTTGTATCTTTTGAGCAAAAAGTGGGTGGTCGTCTCCTGCACCCCCTCTATCAGGGCGAGCTTCTGGGTGACGAAACCGGCCACCTCGTGCATGGTCTTGGCCGTGACCAGAACCAGCAGGTCGTAGGTCCCCGATAGCAGGTAGACCGAGCGGGCTTCGGGGAAGCGGTAGATGCGTTCGGCCAGGCCGTCAAAGCCGACGTCTCTCTGCGGGGCCACCCGGACTTCTATTAAGGCGCTCACCTGCTCGTTGCCCGCTTTTTCCCAGTTGACGATTGTCTTGTACTTGAGGATGGTGCCGTCTTTCTCCGCTTTCTTGATGGCTTTGGTGACCTCGGCGGCGGGCTTGCCGGTCATGGTGGCTATCTTCGCCGGTGTAGTCCTGGCGTCGTTTTCCAGTATCTTTAGAATTTCGTTTATCTTTGTCATGGCTTTGCTCCTTATGTCTTGGAGGTTATTATAGCATAGCTGGCTTGATTTAGTATTTTTACCCCCACCCCCATGTCTTTCGTCCCATACCCGCCCGCCCAAAAGGCTGTGCCTTTTTAGCTTCCTTCCCCGCCTCCTATTGAGGTGGTATTCCCTTCCCCTGTTTTATATCTATTCCCACCCGCCGCCCTTGTGGTAGGGCTAAAGCCCTTTTTGCCCCGCCCATCATTTCTAACGGTTCTTTATCTTCCCATACCCGCCCGCCCAAAAGGTTTCACCTTTTTTATATCTATAACCCCACCCCCAGAGGAGGGGAGATTTGTCTTCATTCCCCTGGAAAGGAGTTAATAGAGGTCTAACCTCTTAGGGTGGGTGGGTGGGAAGTAAAACACTTTCTAAAAACCGCCCGGTTTCCCTCCTTCGTCCTGAGGGTTATCGTGCTTTGACCCGCTTGAAGACGACTACCTTTTGCTGGGTGTTGATATCTTCCACCTCCCAGCCGGCTTCCAGCCAGGCGATAGCCTGCGGGTTTTTCCTGTCGTTTTCCCACCATGATTTAAAGGCGTAGGCCGCCGCTTCCAGCTTGGAATCGATAATGTGCTCGATGTGCTCCAGGCTTAAGCTTAGCTGGCTGGCATGGTAGCTGGCCAGGTAGTCCCTTAAGGGGACGTATTTGAGGATGCTCTTAACATCTACCTTTTCCTCGGCGGCGGGCTGTACCGGGTTGCTCGTGGCGGCTGTAGCCTTTTTCTCCACCACCTCGTATTTCCTGGCTTTGGCCCCGACCAGCCTTATGTGCAGCAGGGATTTACAATTGGGACAGCCTATCTGGCCGTCGTAGTTGTCGGTGTCGATAAACTGGGGTATCTCGATGGTCTTGCCGCAAACCAGGCAGCTAATTTCCACTTTTTCTGCTCCCCCCGTTAAGTTTTGCACCGCCCCGCTTGATATCTTTTCCCGCCCGCCGCCCTTATCAGGGAACGGGCTAAAGCCCTTTTTGCCCCGCCCCTCCGCCTCTATAACTCTCCAGCCCCGCCCGGAAGAGGTTTCATCTCTTTCAGATTTTATTGTCCGCCTCGCCCTCATAATCTCCGCCCCTCTTAAACTTCTTCTTTACCCCACCCTGTTTTTTTTACGGGTGTTTATATTCCCATACCCACCCGCCCAAAAGGCTTTGCCTCTTTAGACTCTCTTACCACCGCCCCGCCCCCTATGAGCTTGGCATCTTATCTATATACAGCGATAGGGATTATAGATATTGCTGGATAAGGCACCGCAATAGCTAACTTCTCAATACCTCGAAGTGCACTAAATGTATTACGGAAAGACTCGTCGATTGATTGGGTTTTCTGCACTTGTACATCCTTCTGCAAAGACGCATCACGTTGCTCGATTTCACTCCGATGGGGAATATAAGCAACCTGTGCGAAAACACTCCATTGAATCTGAGGTGAGGTTCCGTACCTGAAAATGACGCTTTCTAAACCATCACGGATAAAAGCCTTTATGAGGTGACCTGTAAAATAAACTTCAGGCATACTTTCGTTTGGGCGGATGGTTATCATGCAGCGTTCCTTATAGAAGGTATCAAAAAACTTTTTCAGGCCATCAACAAACCAATCGGCAAATGGTTTTTTCATAGATAATTCTCGCTCTAGTTGCTTTCTTTGAGGTTTTGATAATGTTTCGGTTATTTTGAGTGTTGAACAGTGAGTTATGAATGTTGATAAATCATTAAAATTCTCTAGGATTCCTTTTAGGTAGTCATAATCATCTAAGGTGATTTTCCCACTAATTAAGAGAAATGAATCCTGATTTATGTGCGAATTTAGTTTCCCACTCGTAGGCCCATCAGGAGAAACGGAAGAGCTGTCGATAATGATAACCGAATCGCTATCAATCATTTTGGATTCGACATAATTATACATGTAGTCATGCAAAGTCTTGGTTTCTCGTTCCTCATTTTCCCAGATAAATTTCCCCTCCGCCGCAAGGCTTAACAAAGCGGGAATACCGCCTCCACCTTTTCCAGAAACTTCTTTGGTTGTTCCTCCAACACGCTCCCTACCAGTCACCAACCCTTCTTCGAGTTGGGCAAATATGGACTTGGTGCGCTCAACATCTAGATATAAGAAATCCCTAATATTAATAGCCTTACTACTTTGCTGCTCCGGCACTTTGTTTTCTTTATCTGTTTCCTTTCTTGCCCTCCAAAACTTAAACATAATTCACCTCCCACCCCCTTACTTTATTTCCGCCCTCATCTTATGCCACTCCGTAGCCTGCTCGTAGGCGTAGGCGACTCTTAGTATAGCCTCCTCCCCGAAGGGCTTGCCGATTATCTGCATGCCGATGGGCAGCCCCTCCCCAAATCCGGCGGGGATGGAGATGCCGGGCACGCCGGCGATATTTATGGGCAGGGTGCAGACGTCGCTCAGGTACATCTGGACCGGGTCGTCGAGCTTCTCGCCTAATCTAAAGGGAACGGTGGGTGAGGTTGGGGTTATCAGTGCGTCGTATTTCTCAAAGGCCTGGTCGAACTCGCGCCTTATCAGGGTGCGCACCTTCTGGGCTTTGAGGTAGTATGCGTCGTAGTAGCCGGCGGAGAGGGCGTAGGTGCCGAGCATGATGCGCCGCTTGACCTCGTCGCCGAAGCCGTACTGCCGGGTCTTTTCCATGGCCTCCCACATGCTGTCGGCTTCCTGGTAGGAGAAGCCGTACTTGACCCCGTCGTAGCGGGCCAGGTTGGCCGATGCCTCCGATGGGGCGATGATATAGTAGACGGCCAGGGCGTGGGGGGTGCTGGGGAGGGTTGCCTCCCAGTCGACTTTGGCCCCCAGCTCTTCCAGTCTGGCGATAGCGTCTTTTAAGGCTTTCTCGACCTCGACCTGCATCCCCTTGACGAAATACTCTCTGGGCACGCCCAATTTCAGCCCCTTGAGGTCTTTGCTTAAGGCCTTGGTGTAGTCGGGGACGGGGTTTGGTGCCGATGTCGAGTCTCTGTCATCGAAGCCGGCTATAGCATTCAATACTAAAGCGCAGTCGGTGACGTCTTTGGTTAATGGCCCGATCTGGTCGAGCGAGCTGGCAAAGGCGACCAGTCCGTAGCGGCTGACTCTTCCGTAGGTGGGTTTCAGGCCGACGACGTTGCAAAATCCGGCGGGCTGTCGGATGCTGCCGCCGGTGTCCGAGCCTAAGGCGTAGATGCCTTCGTCGGCGGCTACCGCCACCGCCGAGCCGCCGCTTGAGCCGCCGGGAACCCTGTCCAGGTCCCAGGGGTTGTGGGTGGGGAAAAAAGCCGAGTGCTCGGTGGAGGAGCCCATGGCGAACTCGTCCATGTTGGCCTTGCCGATGGTCACCGCGCCCAGTGCATTTAATTTTTCGACGACGGTGGCATCGTAGGGGGGTATAAAGTTCTCCAGCATCTTCGACGAGCAGGTGGTGCGCACCCCTTTGGTGCAGAGGACGTCCTTGATTACCACCGGGACGCCGGTCAGGGGCTTTATATCGCCTTTGGCAATCAGCTTGTCGGCTTTTTCGGCCTGTTTCAGCGCCGCTTCCCCGGTCATAGTCACCAGAGCTTTGACCTTCGGTTCTACCTCTTTGGCTCGTTTCAGGCAGGCTCTGGTCAGCTCCACCGAGGAAAGTTTTTTGTCTTTTAATAACTGGTGCGCTTCATGGATGGTCAGCCGGTGCGGTGTCATTCCAGCACCGCCTTTACCCGGAAGTAGTCGCCCTCTTTTTTGGGGGCGTTGGCCAGTATCTGGCCGGGCAGCAGTGAGTCGGCTGGCTGGTCGGCTTTGGTCACGTTCTGGAGGGGGATGGACTGGGCGGTGGGCGGGACGTCGGTGGTGTCCACCTGCTGCAGTATCTCGAAGTTCTCCAGTATGTCGGATAGCTGCTCGCGCAGGCGTTCGACGTCGTCGTCGGTGACGCCCACCCTGGCCAGTTTGGCGATGTGTAAAACTTCTTCACGTTTTAGCTTCATAATGGGGTCATTATAGCACTCATATTTGAGTATGAGCAACAGAATGGGCTTTTAGCTTTTCTCTCCACCCCGTTTTATATCTTATCCCGCCCACCACTCTTATATGGAAGGAATTCCACCGCCCGGAGAAGAAATGGGGTAAGGGGATTTAGCCACCCTGAGAGCCTTCCGCCCGCTGCTTGATGCCGAGGAGCATCTTGCGCTGCATGACGGCGGCGATTGGTACCAGCAACCAGTTATAGGCTATCTTATTGACCAGACCGGGTTTATAGTCGAAAACCCACCGGGATATGAGGCGGGTGAACCCCTCCTCTTGGCTGGTGAAGAATATCCACACGTTGGCCGTATTCTTGTCCTGCCGGCCTCCGTAGACCAGCGCCCTCTCCGGCTCAACGGCGACCACCGGTATAATCGGCGCTTTGGGGTGCATTACCACTTTGTCGCCCACTTTGATATCCTGGTGTTCGGCAAGAATGCGGTCGGCGTTATGGATGTTGCAGCCGACCATATTCTCCAGTAGCTCGTAGCTGTAGAACCCGCCCTTGCCCTGTCCTATCTGCACCAGCCAGGGCCAGACCCGGTGTCCCGGGGCCCCGATGGTAACCGCCTGGGTGTATCCCCCTTTGGGATGGGGGACGAGTTCGGCGCCGGGCAGGGCGCGGTTGACCTCGTCGTCGGTAGCCCCCCACCGGTGCCAGTACGGCAGGAAGGGCGTTAGCAGCGCCGCCGCTATCAATAGCGCCCCACCCATCCCCTCCCCGATGTCTTTCCACGACATAGTAAAATACTTATAGCACCTATTGGGGACGGTTGTAAAATGAGGCCGTCAATCTTCCCATACCCGCCCGCCCTCAAAGGCTTTGCCTTTTAAAGAATCTCTAACCCCACCCCCCAAGTAAGAGAGATTAACCTCTCCATATCCCCCCTCTGGGGAG
>Ga0315537_1000547_pt1 | contig 29426 bp, 21 predicted proteins | sample SalMarSW160270MG_FD_203091 | JGI IMG/M metagenome (GOLD analysis project Ga0315537, IMG submission 203091) | Salt marsh sediment microbial communities from the Plum Island Ecosystem LTER, Massachusetts, United States - Salt Marsh Sediment SW1602-70 ...
TTTCCAATAGCGCTAATATTGGAATTGAAGCAGGTGACGATGTTAAGGTGTTGGCTTTCGGTTCCGACTACGGTCAGTACAGTGATGCAACTGTGAATGCCGAGGCGGAGTATGCCAACAGCAACACGGCTGGTATTACGATTGGCGCCGGTGACGACGTTAAGGTCATTGCCAAAGACGGTGCCGATGCCGAGGTAAAAGCCAAGGCTAAGAACGCGTATAATGTTAACACGGCCAGTGTAGGTATTGTCGCCGGCGGAGATGTTAAGGTGATAGCCGATGGATACGGCAGCGGACCTGACAGCGAAGCCAGTATAGTGGCCAAGGCTACAAATCGCGGCGACCTCTATGATTATGCCGGTGAGCTGATACCGGTCCCGGTCGTCGATACGGATGACGATATGGATTCCGATGTAGATTATTATATTATGCCGATAGACGGCATTGAGAACACAGCCAGTGTCGATATCACCGCCGCAAGTGTTAAGGTCAAGGGTGAAGACCGCGGCCAGGCTGTTGTAGAGGCCAAGGCCGGTAATAAGATTTATATTAACGACGTCGGACCTGTCAAGACAAGTGACGCCGACGGCGATGATGATTTAGACATAGACGTTGTTTTCGGCAATATGACGAATACCGCTACTGTTGATATTACGGCAACCGATGGTGACGTTGTTGTGATAGGCAAGGACGGCGGCGAAGCTTCTGTTGACGCCGAAGCCTGGAACGAGGCATGCGGAAGAGTGCCGGATTACCTGAATTTCAACGTGGACGGCGTATTAGCCAACAATGCTGGTGTTGCGATTGACGCGGCCGGCAAAGTTCTGGTAATGGGTAAAGACGGCGGCGAGGCCGACGTTTATGCCGAGACGTGGAATGAATACGAAGGCGATATCGAGATTCTGTCAGGCGGCAGCAACAGTACATCCACTGTGACGGTTAATGCAGGTGATGGAGTCAAGGTGCTTGGTATTCATGGCGATGCGTGGATAGAAGCACTCGCTTACGATGGCTCGACCAACAATGCCAGTGTGGCGATTGATACGCCTGGTAATGTTAAGGTAAAAGCTGCCGGCTGCGAGGCTGGGATATACGCCGAGGCGGCATGGGGCATAGATAACACTGCCAGTGTCGCTCTTGGTGGTATCGGACACAAAATCGGCGGCGATGTTGACGTTATAGCCGAGCACGGCGAAGCTTACATAGAAGCAGACGCCCATGATGCATGGAACAGCAATGATGCTGGTGTCCTGATTTGCACCGAGGGACAACTGACCGTACAGGCCGGTGAGCTTTGCGGCGAAGATTCTTACGGCAGCAAAGATGCTTCGATAGGAGCTTATGCTGAAGACGGTCTCCTGAACAGTGCCAGTGTAGAAATGTGTGCCGAAGACGGAATTGCGGTATTGGCCTTTGGTGACCACAGCGATGCTTCAATAGAAGCTAAGGCTAAGGACGGCTATGATAACGAGGCTTATCTGAATGCCCATACTTATGGTGATGTTATAGTGGGTGCTTTGGACGGCGGCGAAGCCAAGATAAGAACAAAAGCCTCAGACGGCTCGATAACCGATGCTAAAACGTATGTTTGTGCTACCGGTGATATTATTGTATCGGCAGCCGAGTTTGGTTATGGCCAGATGGGTCCTCAATTCACCCTTATGGGTGGTCAGGGCGGCATGTGTGGAAGCGGCGCTTCCGCTCAGATAAGCTCTGAAGCCAGGTCCGAAGGCTACGGTGAAGAGACTTCAGCTATTGCCGAGACTCATGTCGTTTCCAAGGAAGGCGGCGTAGCAGTACTGGCCGTTGGTATGGGTTGCTATGGTCCGCAAGCCGAGGCCGGCGTTACCTCGATGGCCACAGGCGGCACCTTCAATACCTCTTATACGGGTATTGCGGCCGGGGCCGAGCTTACGCCTGCGTCTTTGCCTGTGCTCTTTGACGGTGGTGAGCCGACGCTGATGATGGGGCCGTTCGACATGTCACAATTTCTGGTCGGAAACGTTTTCGTCGGAGCTCTTGGCAATGCTGAGGCAGAGGTATCCTCAGGTGCATTCGGATGCGGAGCCGTTAAGAACGATGCTATGACTGTGATTTGTGCTCCTGGTAAAATCGTGGTGGCAAGCGGTTTTGGCGGCGAGGCCAGGGTATCTTCGATGGCCTTTGGAGCCGCAGAGAATTCTGCTCAGACGAAGGTCTATGCCGGTGCCGGTGAGCTTGGCTCTGACATTGTCGTGATGGGCAGAGGTGCATCTATCGGGGCGGCTACGCCTGACAACTTTATGTGTATAACCCAAAATGGTCAGGTGGCATATGGAGAAGGCGACAGTGCCCTGGTGATAGTTGGTGATTATGCCAGTCGCGAGGATTGTCCGGAATGTCCTCCTTGTCCGTGTGAAGAACAGGGAACGCCCGTCGGTCCTGCAGCAGCGATATACACCGAGACCGGTGAGCCTCTCGAGAAGCCGGAATTCGAGCAGGGCGGCTGCCCGGCTCTGATGCAGTGGTTCTCCAGCGAAGTTGGTCTGCCGCTTGACCAGATTCATGTTGTACTGGGCAATGCGGATTACCTGGCAACGGATATCCAGCCCTGCGAGTCTTGTGCCCGTCTGAAACAGCAGTCCGATGCGATGGCCAGCCTGGATGCTGCCCAGGTTAATGCGTGGGCAAGCACCGTAAGAGCCGGTCTGGTCGGCCCGATTAGTCCTGAAATGATGGACGGAATCAGGACGGCACTGGCTGATAATCCGGCTGCTATGGGCTTCGATGAAGCTGCCGCTGAGTACGTTAAGACCCTCAATGAGGACCTTGGGTTCGGGCGTGAAGATGCTGTCGCTCTGGTGACCAGCAAATACGCTCCGAATAGCGCTGACCTTGACGCTTACATCAGTGCACGTGCCGGCCAATAGTCGGTAGGTTAATTTTTGGAGTTGATAAAAAAGCCCTGTACCATTTGGTGCAGGGCTTTTTCTTTTTGGGGTTGCGCACGCAGGATTATCTTGTTGTTACGTTGTCTTGAGCGGTCGCATCGACCCTGGCGAGCTCAGTTACAGCGGAGAGCTTATACTGCAACTGGGCAATGGTCTTGCGGACCTCGGTAACGCTGGGATGATTCTTCTCAAATATACCCTGCAGGGTAGCCAGGGCCCTGTCGCAGAGTGGTTTGGCCTGGCGCAATTTTCCCTGATGGATGTAAAGTCTCGCCAGGTTATTGAGGGCCATAGCAGTCTGGTCACTGTCCGGCCCAACGCTTGTTTCGAGCACCTCGACGGCACGCGTGCAGGCCTGCTCGGCTTCGGTGTATTTGCCGTTGGCCATGTACACCATTCCAAGAGCGCTGAGAGCTTCGGCTGCCAGCGGATTAGTTTCGCCCTGCTTTTGCTTTATTGAATCAAGGGCTAATTGCAATAGTTGTTCAGCCTGTGCATATCGACCCTGGGCGATGGCGCTGTTGGCCAGGACCAGCCGTGTCGGCGTGAGCAGGCTGTGCTGCTGTCCGTATACTCTCTGCTGAATCTCAAGAGCCCTGCCAGCCAGCTGGTCGGCCCGGCTGTATTGGCCCGTGGCCAGATAAAGCTGAGCCTGTTTAAGCATAAGGTTCGCGTTGAACAGGTGATTTTCTTTGTAAACTTCTCTTATCAGCCCTTCGGCCCGGTTGTAAAAGCTTTCAGCCTGGTCGAAATATCCCTGGGCGGCTAACAGCTCTCCGCGGTCGATGTAGAACTGTGTCATTGCCTTATCGTCGGGCAGATGACTGTCAAGCATGATGTCAATGGCCCTGTCGAGAGCGGCGTTTGCCTGTTCGTATTTTCCCTGGCCCTGGTAAATGTCACTCAGTGTCCGCAGTGTATAGCCCAGGTAGGGGTGTTTTTTATAATATGTGTTTTCCTGCAGTTTCAGTCCGAGCCTGCACATGTCCGAAGCGGATTCGAGCTTTCCCTGGCAGTTGTAGAGATACGCCAGGTCGATAAGGCAAAACGCAAGCTCTTCGTTGTCCGCGTTGTTCTTTTTGGCAAGAGCCAGGGCCTGCTCGGCGAGGAATTGTGCCTCGGAGTAATTTGCCGTAGCCATGTGGATTCTCGCCATTGAGCGTAGATTGGTGCTTGACAGAGGCCTGCGAGAGCGGCATACCCCGGCTGCGGAAATGTCAGTCGGTGCGATGAGTACGATAAGTGTAAAGATGATGATTTTGATGTTCAGGCCGTGACGGCTGTGTGGGAATCCATGTGCTTTCATAGACATATCACCCTAACCCTTGTATCCTTATTCAGGACCCATCCGTTGGAACAATATTTCAGCTTGTTTACCCCATCCTCCGGTTGACACGGGGTTGGCTCGGCAGAGCGGTCCGAATAAACAGTCAAAGTATCCGCATATTACTCTGCCAACGTTCAAGTATTCGTTAATCTGAACGGCCGACTTTAGCGATGTTTCGGGGGCCCAAAGGAATGCTTCAAATGACTTGGTTAATTGATTGAAAAGTCGCATCGTGCCCCTATAAAATATAACCAATATTTGACTGCGCCCAAATTATCACACCAGTATCTGTTGGTGCCGGATGTAGTGATTTTGTCGAGTGGCGCAAGGGCGGAGATTCTGTCGTGATTGCGGTGTTTTTCCCGGACGGTTGCGTGGTGGAAACGGCGACGGTAATACGGCTACCCTATGGGGAATCAGGGGGGTTGCCGGGGGCTTATTAAAGTAAATACATATCGATAATCCCATCCACTGCCGCCGGCAGGACGCCTGTCAGCCAGGCAAGGTCGACGACGGTGAATCGCTTTCGGATTTCGTGCATGTGGAGCAGGGCCTGTTTTATTCTCTGGGGTGAGAAATCCAGGTCCTTTATACAGGCAGCTGCGCCGGCGCGACTGAGCAGGTTTTTTATAGCAGTCGGTGTTTTTACGACGGGTTGCAGTTCGGTTTTGAGCTGTTGCCAGAATTGAGGTTGTGCAATTTTCTCCGCTGCCGTTCGTATAGAGTCCTGTTTGGAGGTGTATTGCTCTTTGACGGATTCGATTAGTTTTTCGTTCTGCCAGTAGGCGGTGTCTGTGTTCTCAGGCATTTCGTGTAGCGTGGGTTGCTCAATGGCAAGGATTCTCTCGTACAGCGCAGCGGATACAATCGTGCCGAGCCCGACCTGCAGCCCGTGCAGCGAGTGTCCCTGATTGTTGATATCGGCTGTCATGTCCAGTACGTGGCTTAAGAGATGCTCGCCTCCGCTTGCAGGCGTACTGGTGCCGACCATCGTTATTGATATACCCGTCAGGAAGAGCGCCTCGAACAGGCCCTTAATGGTTTGCTTATCGGCGGTGCGGAGTTTTTCAGGCTTGTCGAGGTAAGAGTCTTGAATGTTATCGAGAATGTCCGCACAGTAGCTGCAATAGTATTCGCCGAACAGGAGATTGTTCAGGACCCAGTCGGCCTTGCTGAGGAACTTGGCTAACGTATCTGCAAAACCGGCAGCGGTCATCTCAGCGGGCGCCTGTTCGATTACAGCAGATTCGGCAAGCACGGCGACGGGCGCTCGTGCCCGCAATACGAGCTTAACGCCGTTAACCTTTGCGGCGACGTTGGCTGCTGCGTAGCCGTTCATCGATGCGGCAGTGGCGGCTACTGCGTACGGCAGATTCATTTCAAAAGCGGCCCACTTGCACAGGTCGTTGATAGTACCGCTTCCGACGGCAAATATCAGTTGCGGAGCTATTCGGCTGATTTGCTGCTTTAGCCACAGGCAGGTTGAATCATCGCATACAGGGCCGGCCTGTGATTTGTCGGGGACGATCAGCGATTCAGCCTTGAGCAGTTCGGCTGCTTTCTGCCCGCAAATTCGCCATGTCCTGGTATCAGCGACTACGACGGATTTTCCGGGCGATTGTCCTGCCAGAGCATCGGCAAGACAATCGCCTGCGTCGTCCAATGCTGCGTCCTGATAACGGAAGCTGCGGACGGGAACCTCGTGCGTCCGGCCGCACGTGCATTTGAAACTGCCGCCTAACTGTAATTTCCGGTCCATATAAATCCTCACTGGGTACACCTTTGAGCCGGGTTAAGTCTAAGGGCGCTATGTGGGCTCGTCAATCAAAGAAGTATGGCGGCAGCAGGGCGGGTGGATATTGGCTGGGGATAGAATAAAAGAAGGCTGACGACTTTTTCGATTCGTCAGCCTTTGAGTTTTCCCGGGGTCCCCAAACGTCTTTGAGTGCCCCTGCCCGCAATAAAGCTGGGTAAAGATTGTTGTTTGTCTCGGCCTGGTATGGCGACTAATCAAACTCAAACTGTATGGCCACGCCGACCTTGGCGTCCCGGAGCATCGTGTTGCGGTCAATCCGAACAACGCGACCCTGTTTGAGCCTGCCGAACTGTCCTTTTTCTTCAGCCAGAGTCGTTGTCCTCGGGAAGTTGACCTCCACGATATTTCCCTGCCGCAGTGGGGTGGTCATCGGTAGCTTGACGTAGACGCCCGTTTTGCTGATGTTCGCACTGTAGCCGTTGAAGAAGCGATTGGCCTGTGGCAGCCAGACGCTCACCGGCCAGCTTATTTGAGTTCTTGTTTCAATCCGCTGTTCAACCAACGTGTCCATAGGCACACTCCATTCAAAAAGGTCCATCTTTACAAAAGAAGTATCGGCAATGTTAATTTGGATAGATTAGGGTATTTTGGGAAAATAGCGGTCGCACAAGAAAATTTATGTGGGTGTGCTGTAAAGAGACAAAAACTCGGTTTTTATCGGGTGTTGTGAGCTTTCTGATGTTGCTTCAAGCGTGGTTGCTTTAAGTGAAAAAGGCGGCTGCGAGCCGGGACCCGTTTTGGCGAATCTCAACGGGCACTTGTAAAGGAGGTTTGCGAAGAATTTAACTTGCTTTTCCGTAAAGGGATACGCCGAGTAACCCACGAAAATCCTCGGCGGGGCGGGCTTATTGCACTCGTGAAGCGTGCGAAAGAGGCCGCTATTGGGTACGCGAGTTTTCCTGCTTTTCTAACACTATATCATCGATTTGAGGGGAGGCTGTTGAGTTTTTTTTATGGGCAGTGCCATAAGATTGTCACTCCTGCAGGAAGAAGGCTTTTCTATAAAGGGTCAGGCTGATATTAGTGGTTTCATAAGAGAGGTAACGATTATGGAGAAAAGCATTAAAATCAAGAGTTTTAGTGGCTTGCGTCACTTATCAGATATAAACCCTCCTCCTTATTTTTCAACCCAAAGCCGCACCGTTGGGTATTGTTCAAGACCCTTGCCCTTGTCTGCCGGCGGTGCGCAGCGCCGAATCAGGTGACGGTGACACAGTTCTGAGCATAGAGCCGATGTCACCGTTACCGACGGCGTTGTAAAGTACAGCCGTCAGTTACCCCGGCACATATAGCTTGTCGGCTTTAGCGGCGAGGATGAAGTCGCTTTCGTGCAGGCCTTTGATTTTATGCGTCCATACCGTTAATTTTACCTTACCCCAGGCTAAGTATATATCCGGATGGTGGCTCTGCTGGGCGGCTAATTGTCCCACCTTGTTGACGAATTGTAAGGCCTGGGCAAAGTCTTTAAATTTGTACTGCTTCTCGAGATGGTGCTCGTCAATGACCTGCCAGCCGTTGTCGAGCTGAGTGAGCAACTTACCAAGAGCATCGCCTTTCAGCGGCTCAACTCCGCCGGCGCACGGGAGGCATTTTTTGTCGGCTAAACCGTTACTGTCTGCCTCTGTCGGACCCATCTTTTGTTCCCAAAAGTTAATAAACGGATATCGTTTCTTGATTAGGTTGCCGGGCCTGATTATAATCCGGCCTCTTTATAATATTATGGCAGATGAGAAAATAAAGTTCAAAGCTGTTCTTTTCGACCTTGACGGGACTTTGCTGAATACGCTGCAGGATATCGCAGATTCGGCGAACTTTGCGTTAAGGCAGCTCGGTTTTGCCACACATCCGGCCGAAGCATATAAATACTTCGTCGGCGAGGGTATCGAGACGGCTGTGAAGCGTATCCTTCCTGAGTCGCACCGCGATGTAGATACTATCGCCAGATGCCTTGAGCTTAATCAGGCGGAATATGGTCGCTGCTGGCGGCGGCACAGTCGGCCGTACGACGGTATAGTGCAAATGCTGGCTGAACTGGAGAATCGTGATGTGGCCATGGCGGTTCTTTCCAATAAGCCCGATGAATTTACATGCAAAATAGTCAACGAGATTTTTGGCGATTACGATTTTGAAATAGTCCTTGGCGCCAGGCCGAATATTCCGGAAAAACCGGACCCGACCGCGGCCCTTCAGATTGCAGAGCAGATGGGAATACCGCCGGGTCAGTTTGTTTATGTCGGTGACAGCGGCACGGACATGCAAACGGCCAGTGCCGCCGGGATGTATGCGGTCGGCGCGCTGTGGGGCTTTAGAACAGAGGATGAGTTAGTCCAGGCGGGAGCTAAAAAACTTCTTGAAAGACCCGACGAGCTTTTGACCCTGTTCGATACTGATGATTGACGGCTATAGAGCGGCAAGGTCCAATTCCGCGACGAACGGCAGTTCACGGTATTGCCCGTCGTAATCCAGTCCGTACCCGACTACGAAACAGTCCGGCACCACCGCTGCTTTGAAATCAATCTTGACGTGCTCTTTGTGCGTGGTTTGCTTTTCGAGCAGCAGGCAGGTTCTGATTCGATTTGGCTGGGCCTGTTTTACCTTTTTGAGGACTTCGCTTATAGTCAGGCCGCTGTCGTATATGTCGTCGGTTATCAGCACTTCCTGTCCGGCTACATTGCCGATGTCGCCAGTTGTGACTTTTCCATTGGATTTGCAGCCGCTATAGCTGTTGACTGTCAGGTACCTGAGCTGGAATTTCTCGTCGTTGATAAGTCCGAAAAGGTCTTTTGTGAATCGCTTTGCCCCATTGAGCAGCACCAGGACGATGACTTTGCTGGTGTCGGCGTATGCGGTTTTGATTTGTTCAGCCAGGTTTGCGACGCGCGCGGCAAGTTCAGGTTCGGTTAAGAGGATTCGTCCGACTTGTGCTTTGGCAGTTTTGCGGTCCATCGCATTTATACCGGCGGATTAGTTGGGTTTGGCAGGGATTGGCTTATCGGATTCGTCGGCCTTGGCAAGAACGGGCTCTTTCCCCTGCTCGTTCTTCGCGAGCTTGAGGTTTTCAGCCTTTGGGAAAGTGAAGCTGGCTTGCTTCTGATACAAGGCGTAGCCGAAGTCCAGCATTGCCTTGTTGCCTTGGGGGTTTATGCGTACAGGCTGAATGAACAGGTTCGCAATTTTGCCTTTGAGTCTGCTGTAGAAGCCTTCATTTGAGCTTGCATCGCCCAGTGAAGCAAGCTGTATATCCATGCGCGGGTCGTCTTCGTTTGCTTCGAAACTCAGCACGTTGACCCTGGCTTTTTTAATATCGCAGCGGTTTTCGAATTTGTACTGTCCATCCTGCGGCTTCATACTGTACAGGCCGACTGTCACCGGGCTGAAGTTGCCTTCGTGATTGAAAATAACCTTTACGCTTGTAACCTTCTCAACTCCGTCGGCCTTTGTGCCTTTGACTTCGACTCTGCCGCGGCCGTCGCCTTCGAAGCGTATATACTCGATGATGTTTTTCAACGGTTTGCCTTTCGGCACGTAGTCCTGGTCTTTGGCAATGATATCATCTGCGTCGAAATAGTTTTCATGATAGCCCCGACCCCATATTACGAAATCGCACACGACCTCGAATTCATTGCCGTTCGAGGTTCTGCGCGATGAGATAATCTTGGCTTTCTGAGAGTTTTGCGGGCTGCTTGTGCTCTCGACCAGCACAGTTGAAATCATTGGGACAAAATACATGAACGATGCGACGGAGTTGTCGCGTTGCTGCTGGTCTTCATAATCGAGATAAACTGTCGGGCCGGTAACCAGGGCCTTGCGCTTTGCCTGCCTTGCGCCTGTGACTGACGTGGTTTGTTTTGCCCCACCCAGTGCTGAAGCGACTATAGCCGTAAGCATGCAAATTGTTAGAAGTTGCTTTGGCATAATTCCTGTTATCGACCAGAGAAGTACGACTTATCACCCCAATTACGTGTATTATACATGAAAAGGCCTCTCTGTTGGTAGTATAAAGAGTAAATTTTTTTGGTATTATGTATTGGAGTCGGCTTGTTGCGGGTTTTCTCGGACTAAAGGCCGTTTTTTTTCGACAAACTTTTCGCGGTATTTACTTTTCAGACGTTTTCTTCACCTGTCAGGTACAGGTGTATGTATGCCCCGGCGTCGGATTGGTCGGTTTGCTTGCCAGGCGGTATAATCGGACAAATTTTTGGGCTTGAGAAGGCTTGTAAGCCGAAAAGATTTTAGAAGAGTTATTTCAGGACAGCGGGCAGGCTAAATGCGAATAACAGCAGACGAACAACGCGGTTCAATATCGTCGCAGATTGCGATGGTAGCGCTGCTGCTGATGGCGGTCGGCGCGGTGTTTGTCTTTTCGGCCAGCGCCAACGTAACGCAGGATATAGAGCTGCGTCGGTTCTACGAGTACACGTCGCTGCGGCAGTCGCTGTTTTTTGTCGTGGCGGTCGTGGTGATGTGGGTGATTTCCTGCATCGACTATCGGCGTCTGAGTATGTCGAGAGGACTTCTCAAATCGCCCGCGACGTATCTGCTGGGGCTGAGCACGGTACTTCTGATAGTTGTGCTGATTCCACGGTTCGGGGCAGAGATTAATTATGCGCGACGTTGGCTGAGGATTCCCGTCGGACCGGTACATGTCAGCTTTCAACCTTCGGAGCTTGCCAAGTGGGTGCTTATCATCTTCCTGGCGGGTGTTGGCCAGAGATATAGTGAAAAGCTTCGGTCGTTTTTTGGCGGGTTTGTTCCGGCCTGTCTGGTTATCGGTTTAGTTGCCGGGTTGATACTGGTTGAAGATTTCGGCACGGCTGCCCTGGTGGTCGTGCTTTCATTTTTGATGCTGATTATCGCAGGCGTCAGGTGGCTTTACATATTGCCTCCGCTGCCGTTTGCCGCGGGAGCTTTCACCGCAGCGATTCTCAGCTCGCCGGAGAGAATGCAGCGCATACTGGCGTTTCTGCACCCGGACAAGTGGACCGATTCGATAAACTATCAGCCGAGCCAGTCGCTGATTGCACTTGGTTCGGGCGGGATGTTAGGCAAAGGTCTGGGGATGGGTATATGCAAGTATGGGCATCTGCCCGAAGATACGACGGACTTTATCTTTGCAATAATCGGCGAAGAGCTTGGTTTTGTCGGCACCGCGAGCGTGATTTTGTTGTTCATTGTTTTTGTGTGGCTTGGCGTTATAGTGGTGGTGCGCTGCCGCGACCCGTTCGGACAGTTGCTGGCCAGCGGTATCGTACTGGCGATAGCTATTCAGGCGGCGCTTAATATCGCGGTGGTGACGGTGGTCCTGCCGACCAAGGGCATACCACTTCCGTTTGTAAGCGCAGGCGGCACGAGTTTGCTGCTGTCGGCGGCGGCGGTGGGGGTGTTAATGAATATTGCCAAGAAGTCTGACGCAGAGGTGACGGGGACCGAGCAATAATGAGTCCTGAGTGTGTGTTCTTTGCCGGCGGGGGTACAGGAGGGCATATCTACCCGGGCCTGGCGGTAGCTGAAAAAATAGCCCGGCTTGACAGCAGAGTAAAGGTACATTTTTTTTGCAGCGACCGGCCGATTGACTCACAGATTCTGTCAAAGACTAACTTTGCTTTTACAGAGCTTAACGCACAAAAGCTGTCCTTTGGTCCTGTCGGGTTTGTAAGATTCATTCGCAGCTTCTTCGAAAGCCATGGCATCGCCAAAGCGAAGTTAAGCAAAAGCGGCAGTGCCGTTGTTGTGGGTATCGGCGGGTTTGTATCGGCGCCGGTATGCCGTGCAGCACACAGGTTAAAGATTCCCGTAAAGCTTATTAATGTGGATATAGTTGCAGGCAAAGCTAACAAACTTTGTGCGCGCTGGGCAGATGAAGTATTCGTGCAGTTCGAAGATACGAAGGGTTATTTCGCTAAGCGCAGGTTACGTGTCAATGTTGTCGGATGTCCGCTCAGAAAGGAATTCGATGAGCCTAATCCCGAAAAAGCACTGGCCGAGCTCTGCCTGGAAAGAGGCAAAAAAGTATTACTGGTGACGGGGGCGTCGAGCGGTTCGGCGAGTATAAACGATGCGATATGCTCGCTGCTGGGTGAGCTGGCCGCGTTTGCGGATTCGTGGCAGATTGTGCATCTGGCAGGATATATTCACTTAAAGAAAGTCAAGGCGGCGTACGGGACGGCCCTTATAAGCCATACGGTTCTTGGCTATTATGACAACATGGCGGACCTGCTGGGCGCGGCGGATTTGGTAATCGGCAGAAGCGGTGCGGTCAGCGTCGCAGAATACGCAGCGGCGGGTGTGCCGAGTATTTGTATGCCTTATCCTCACCATAGTGACCTTCATCAGTATCTCAACGCAGGCAAACTTGTCGAGGAAGGCGCGGCAATAATAGTCGATGATTTGCCTGATGCGAAAGACCGTGCCGAATGGCTCTGGGAGGAGCTGGAGCCGCTGCTGGCCGATGATGCAAAACGGCAGCAGATGAAGGATGGTTGTTTGCAGACGGCTAAAAGAGGAGCTGCGGCTGAAATTGCGCGCACTATATTAGAAGGAAGATAAACAACCATGTATTAGAGGAATTTGTCGCCGGTGTTTTTTTCGATGACGGCAAGTAAGTCCTTGAGTCGCTGCGTTGCGTCGGCATGACATATTAAAGTAGCATCAGGGGTGTGGGCTACGACCATATTTTGCAAACCGATAGCGGCAATCAGGTGCTCTTTGTCTTCTGTTACGAAGATGGAATCCCTGCAGTCGAGCAATTCGCTGTGGCCTGCAATGACGATGTTATTATCTTTGTCGGAGCTGATTATGTCAGCCAGCGCGGCGAAAGAACCCATGTCCAGCCATCGGCAGTCGAGCCTGATGGCATGAACGTCGTCGGCTTTTTCCATGACGGCGAAGTCGATACTGATTTTGGGCAGCTTGGGGAACCATTCCTGTAGCGTCGTCGCCTGATTCGGACTGTCCCAGTCAGCCTTGATTCGCTGAAGAGGCATGGCCGACTCGGGCAGGTGATGGGCAAGATGTGCCAGTATGGTCCTGGCTTTCCATATAAACATGCCTGAGTTCCAGAGGTAGTCGCCGTCCTGCAGATATTTCTGCGCGGTCTCGAGGTCGGGTTTTTCACTGTATGCCTCGACCGGATGCACGGAGTTTTTGCAGTCGCGGATATGTTTGCCGCTGCCGCATTTTATATAGCCCAGTTGAGTACTGGGAAAAGTCGGATTGATTCCGAAAGTCAGGAGGGTGTCGGGACTGTTGTTTATAAACGTTAACCCATCGGTCAGTGCCTGCTGCAGAACCTCGGCAGGCTCAATGATTTGGTCGGCAGTGACTATAGCCATAGTAGCGTCGGGGTCGAATTTGGTCAGGATTGTAGCGGCCAGGCCGATAGCTCCGGCTGTGTCACGGACCGTAGGTTCCGGAATTACGTTCTGGTAGGGCACCTGCGGGGATGTCTCGCGGACCAGGTCGACGTAATCGGCATTGGCCAGGACGAGGATATTTCTTACGTCGAAAATGGGAATGAGACGTTCGATGCACTGTTCGAGCAGATTGTGGCCTGCCAGCAGTTTAAGCACCTGCTTGGGACGATTCTTTCTCGAAAGAGGCCAAAGCCTTTTTCCCGTTCCACCCGCCATCACAACTGCATAATTCATTTGTTCCTCCTTGTCGCAAGGGGTATAAAAGCTTTTGCTCACAGCCGGATTTTACAGCGACCGGCGAAAAAAACAAGCCGTAATAAAATAGCTATACGATGTAGTTCTCATCGATTTTTTTATAGGGCTGGATTTTCCCGGCCATTTCTTCAAATCCTTTGCGCCCCATCAGTGCGAATGTTGCCTGCTTGCCGAGTTCTACCGCAGGCTGGTCGTAAGTGTTTATATTAAATAATGCTCCGGCAAATGAGGTAGTGACCTCGAAAAGATAAATGAACTGGCCGATAGTGTATGGGCTGATGCGGTCAAATAATACTGTAAGGCACGGCCGTTTGTCCTGAAGCAGGGCGTATTCTGTAGCAATTTTTTCGCTGTTGAGTAGTTTACCCAAATCAGCTCCGGCGAGGTATCCGAGTTCCGGTGCAGAATCGGGCGACGGGCCGATTTTTAACCCGGTGCTGAAATTCTCAACCTCAAGAAAAGTGAAGATTTTGTCATTCGGGCCCTGCCGGTAAAGCTGGACCTGGCTGTGCTGGTCGGTGGTGCCCAGTGCCTTGATGGGAGTCGGACCGATGTGGACTACGTTTCCTGCGAGGTCTTCTGCCTTTCCGAGTGACTCGGCCCAGAGCTGGCGGTACCAGTCGGCAAAATCTTTCAGGGCGTAGCAGTACGGCATCATTACAGAATTGCGTTTGCCGCAGTTGTAATAGTGATAATTTATGGCCGCGTTGAATGCTGCGGGGTTTTTGTAGAAGTCTGTATTGCTTACGCGTTTATCCATATCGCGTGCGCCGGCCAGAATCGCGTCGATATCGATTCCACAGATAGCGGCGCTAAGTAGCCCGACGGCACTGAGAACGCTGAAGCGACCACCCACTCCCTGCGGCACTTCAAGACTGGCAAGGCCTGTATCATTGACTATCTTGCGAAGCGTTCCGCCTGTCGCATCGGTGGTCGCGATGGTCTGGTTCCTAAATCCGTCCGGGCCAAGCTTCTCTAACAGCATGTTGCGGATTATCAGGAACTGGCTGGCGGTTTCGGCGGTCTCACCTGATTTGCTGATTACATTAAATATGGTCTTGTCGAGTTTGTCTGATACCCATTCAAGGAATGAGCCGAATTGGGCGGGGTCAACATTGTCAAAAACAAACAATCTCGCACCTTTGCGTTGTTTATCGTCGAGGTTGTGCATATAAGGATTCAGAGCGGTTTGAAGGGCGATATTGCCCAGTGCCGAGCCGCCAATGCCAAGTACGACAAAGTTATCGCAGCGGTCTTTCAGTTCTGCAGCCAGTTTCCTGATTTTGACAGGAGCTTGTTCATCGTACGGCAGGTCACGGTAGGGTGTCTTACCCTGCTTTCGCTGTTCGTTCAATTGCCCAATCAGCGGTATGGTTTTTTCGGCCAGTTGGTTTAGCTGCCTGGTGGTTATTCCGTGTTCAGGGCCGATGATATCAGAGGTTACGTTCTTATAATAGAGTTTAATCCGTTCCGGCATAGTACCTTCCATTGTCAAAAGTTTCGACTCCCTTCTAAAGCGGGACGTTAAATATCCACGGTTTCGAGATCAGCGTATTTTAGCATCAGGGTCTTTGTCTTTCCAGAGTTGAATCTGACGGTCACGGTGCTGTTTTCTCCCAGGTCGATAAAGTTGGTTATTCGCCCCAGGCCGAATTTCGGGTGCCGAACGAGCTGATTGGGATAGAACTCTGGTGCTACCTGACTGCTGTTGTCGAATTCATATTCGCTCTGTTCGTAGTCGCTGGTATGGTCGGTACTTTCGCTCGGCTTGATTCCCAGCTCGAATAGAAATTGTGACGGGATAGTGCGAGTTAACTGGCCGCGGTAAGTTCGGTACCGGGCGTAGCTGATATGCAGTTGCATCTTTGCGCGGGTGATTCCGACGAAGAACAGCCTGCGTTCTTCTTCGAGCTCTTCTTCATCCTCGGCGCTGCGTTCGTGGGGCAGCAATCCCTGCTCGAGGCCGACTATAAAGACATTATCGAATTCGAGTCCCTTGGCGGTGTGCAGTGTCATCAGGGCGACACGGTCCTGTGTGTTGTCGTATGAGTCGGCATCGCTGAACAGCGAGATTTGCTGGAGGTAATCGAGCAATAACGGCTCTTCGGTATTTTTATCGTAGATGGCGGCGGCGTCGATAAGTGCGGTGACGTTGTCAATCGCATCCTTGTCACCGAGTTGCCTGAGGGCGGCTTCGAGGCCGCTGACGGCAAAGGCTGTTTGGACAAGGGATGCTACGGGACCCTGTGTTTTCTTTTTCAGCTCGCGGAGCATATCTATAAATGCGGCGATTTTGGCTTTGGCCGCTGTCCCAAGGTTGTTGACAGCCGCAGCGTTTTCAAGTGCATCGTAAAGCCCAATCCCCTTTGTCATGGCATAGGCGCGTACCCGGTCAACAGATGTCTTTCCAATACCTCGCGATGGGGTATTGATGATGCGAACCAGGGCAACTTCATCGGATGGATTGGCCAGTACTTTGAGGTACGCGAGAATATCGCGGATTTCCTTTCGGTTGTAGAACTCGACGCCCCGCACTATCTGATAGGGAATCTGGTTTCCGATAAAGGCTTCTTCGATAGGGCGGGATGCGGCGTTTATCCGGTAAAAAACGGCGATATCTTTGGGTGAAATGCCTTGATTTGTAAGTTTTTTTATATTGTCGGCGAGCTGGTCGGCTTCGTCGGCCTCGTCCTCGCAGGCGATTAGTTCAGGTTCCAGGCCGGGCTCTTTTGTCGGTACAAGTGTTTTGAGCTTTCGGCCCTTGTTTGCCGTGATGAGACGGTCGGCGGCCATAAGTATCTGCGGCGTACTGCGAAAATTCTCTTCGAGTTTTACTACCAGTGCATTGGGCCAGTCCTTTTCGAACGCCAGTATGTTCGATATGTCTGCGCCGCGCCAGCGATAGATGGACTGGTCGGGGTCGCCTGTAGCGCAGATATTGCCGTGCCCCGACGCGAGCGACTTTGCGATACGGTACTGTGCGTGATTTGTGTCCTGGTATTCGTCAATAAGCAAAAACTCGAAACGGTTCGATAGTTCGTCACGAACGTCTGCGTTTCGTTCGAGCAGAAATGCTGTTTGCAGCAGAAGGTCGTCGAAATCAAGGGCGTTGTTCTCGGATAGTATTTGCTGGTAACGCGTATAGATTTTCGCAAGGCAGGTGCTGAAGAAATCGTCGGCCATGTCATGGAAAGCGCCGGTTTCAATCAGCTTGTTCTTCAGGGTCGAGACGGCCTCGCGCATACGGGCGGGCTGGAAGTTGCTCGTTTCGAGACGGCAGTCTTTGACGGCGTGTTTCATCGTTGTACTCTGCTCGGATTCGCTGTAGATGCTGAAGTTCGGCTTGATGTTTGCCCGGTCGGCGTATCGGCGCAGAATTCGCACGCAGAGTGAATGAAACGTGCTGATATGTGCACCGGCCGAGGCGCCGAGGTCAAAGGCGCGGTTGCGCATCTCCTGGGCGGCCTTGTTGGTGAAGGTTATGGCACAGATATTTCGGGGGTTGACTCCAGAATCAATCAGGGCGGCGATGCGATAGGTTATGACGCGGGTCTTGCCGCTGCCGGGTCCGGCGATTACGAGCACAGGGCCGTGGACGTGGAGGACAGCCTGTTTCTGAGATTCCGTTAGCTGGGCATATCTGTGCATAGTTAGGGCTGGTTAGTCTGCTGCTGGTTTGGCTCGACTGAGCTCGCCGAAGTCTGTTGTTCTTCGAGGATTTTCTTCTCCTCATTTTCGAGCTGTTCGGCAAGGTCGGGCCTTTCGAGCCGAATTCTGGCGGCGAGGCTCTGACGGAGTGACACCGGATAAAGCGAATCGCTGAGAAAATCAATAATAGACAGGTACTTCAGCCTGCTCATAGGCGGCAGGTCGACCCGGTGCTCCTCGCCTTTATACATTGTTGTGTACTGTTTATGAACCTGGGCGGCTATTTGCTCTCGCCTGTAGGCCTCGTCGTCGTCCCGCATGGCGTAGTAAAAATAAGCCTCGCGGAGCATGAGCATGATTTCCCTGGCATCGGTAATACCGAGCTGTTGCACTTCTTCGCGCAGGCGGTTTCGCAGAAAAACGGTGAACTCGACCCTGGAATCTTCATCGGGGTAGAGTTTTTGAAGCTCTCTGTAAATTTTGCGGGCGTACTGCTCGTGGCCGGCCTGATAGAAATTGAGCACTGCGTTTTTCAGAAAGTTTCTATGACCGGTCTGTAGTGATTCTTGCAGGCCCTTGTCCGATTTGTATTTTTCGATGATAGCAAGCTGAGTTTTGTTATAAGAGTCAAACATTCTCAGGTCGGGCCTTAGATAAACGGTCCGAGTGAGCTGCGGCCTGCGGTCGGGCCTTGTATCGTTATCCATTCGCTCGTTTGCGGGTATGTCGTAAATGAACATAGTGCCGTGGCGGTAAAGGTTTTGAAGACTGTGGCTTACGATACGGTCGGTGTTGACCTCGCCGATGAATACATCCCTTTCAGGTGCCATCCTTAGTCCCTTGACAGCCCAGTAGATGGCATGCGTGTCGGGGTTCCGCCAGTCCATCGGCAGGTGATGGTTCGGGTCGTCAAAATCAATGGGGCCGTAAGTCTTGTTTATCTCCTGCATAAGCTCAGGTTCGAGCTTCCATACATTTCGCAGTTGCCAGGCCTTGGCGAATATGTCGAATTTTTCCAGCGTCTCGGTATTGCGATAGCGGTCTATTACATCAAACGCTTCGGGCTTGAATCTTTTTGGTTCCTGTCGCAGGGCAAGGTAGCCGGCTGTGAGTGTTTTATCGTCGGCGAACGTTTCGTCAGCGGCTTTGAGGGCGTTTATAAACTCGGCGACATTTGCATCTGCGATAATCTGGTCGAGACTTTTGGGGGCGGCGGCGAGTTTTTCGAAGTATTGTTCATCTGCGGGACCAAGTAACGGCGTCATGGCCTGGGCAAGCTGCAGCTTGTAATATTTATGTGCGTCGTCTGTTACGCCGCCCATCTTATGCTGAAAGATAAGAGCTAATTCACGGTAAAGGTTGAGGTCCGTGGGATTGAGCGGGATGCCTTTGTCGCGAAGCAGCTCATAGCCGTTCTTCACCCACCGCCATCGCTGCTCCGGTTCGGATGCAGGGATGGCGACAGACAGGTTGTAAGCCATGTTCCACGCCTGGAATGCCCAGACCTTGCTGAATCTCGGCTGAAGTGCAACAATCCATTCAGCCAGCTGCCGTGCGTCGAAGAATTGCCCCTCCTGCTTTAGACGGTCGGCGCGAATCCACAGGATGTCGACGATAAGCCCGCGGAAAGCACCCATGGCGACGGTGGCGAAAGCAAGCGAAGGCGGCGCATTTTCCAGAGGTTCGTTCCTGACCAGGTTCATCTGCTTGCGCTGCGCGTTTATGTAGTCGAGCTGGTTGCCCGCCGTGATAAGCAGTGTTATGCCGATGGCAAGAGCTGTCAGGCAGATTGTTATGTCACGTGTACGCATAGTCAGTTCCCGGCTGCTTATATACCGGGTTAAACGGTTATTCTTGCTATTTCTTTGAATTTAAAAACCAGGAGTGAAAGTAAAAATATCACAAAAGACTGCAAACATATCATCAGGCCGACCAGTTTGGCCAGGAAAGGCCAGCTAATCAGTCTGGCGGGAACCAGGTATGTCGACGGGTTGTACTGGTCGAATCTCGGTATCATCTGAATAATCAGGCCGACGGTAAACCTGTAAATAGTGCCGATTTCGCGGCTGAGATAACCAAAAGATTCGAGTATAAAGCCGCTTATAGTCGCTATGCATAACACCGCCAGGCAAAGCAGAATTGCAACGGGAAAAGACAGGAAGCTGGCTGCGAAGATGCCTATACACGCAAGGAAAACAAGTCGTAAAAATATCATCATAACGGCTTTGACGAAATTGGCGGTGTAACCCTCGGCCTTATAAAGCAGCTCCAGGCCTTCGCCGGGCGGAAAGATAACGACCGTGTTGTTTGTGGGCAGGTTGAGAAAAGCTACTTCCAAATGGCCGTCCGAAGCCACGGCATTAGCAGGCACTTCCAGTTCGTGAAAGGTCCTGATTAAATCTCTTCTTTCAAAAATATATATGCTGCCCCGACCTTCCGGAATAATAGGCAACTGTCGCAAATCACCGACCATCCAGCCGCTCTGTATATTTAAGTCGAGTGGATTAACAGAGACATCGTATTTGTATCTGATAAAAAGACTCTGATTTGGGTCGGTTATCCTGATGTTGTCGAACTGCCAGCGTATTTCTGAGCCGGGGCCGGCGGCTTGTTTTTCGAGCTTTTTGAGCTGAGTGAGATTGTTTATAATATCCACATAGCTTACACCCTCCGGCAGCTGCTTTTCTGCTTTAAGCTTCTCGTACAATTGACGGACTTCGGCGGTGACATCCGGCTCGGGGGGCTTTATACTTGCACGCGCGGTGAAAAACTCATTGTCAAGCGTCTGCATTTGCTGAGCTGTGGCGTTGTTGTGCACGGGAATATATATGGTTATACCGTAAATGATAGCCGACAGGGGAACCAGCAGCATCAAATCGAGCAGAATAACACCGAGTAGTTTTCCCGCAAGCAGCTCGAAACGACTAATCGGCTTGGTCAGAACCATGTAGATGCGGCGCTGCTTAATATCGTCGGCGAGGCTGTAAGCGGCGACGATGATAGTCAACAGCGAAAGCAGCAGAGACACCAAGGCCAGACTGTAAGTGACGAAACTCTGTAGCTTGCCTTTGATTGTGCCGTCACCCGTAATGCCCAGTCCCATGACCGGAATAAGGATGATTAGAAGCACAATGAAGGCCGCTGCGATTTTCATTCGAAGGGCCTGGCGTATTGTGTTTCGGGCGACCGCCCAGATACTACGCATCGGGCTGTTCCCCCCGGTCGGTGTCGCTCTGGTCTTGTTTTTCTGTTTTGTCCTGCGAACCTGTCAGTTGTTCGAGCACGTCATCGCGGACCTTGCGTGTATCGGCCTGTTTCGTCTCGGCAGGTTCGGTAGTCTTGACGGGCTGTGATAATTCCGGTTCCGAGGCCAGCTTGTCGAGCAGTCCCTTGTCCGGTTCGACGGCGGATGTTTCGACCTCGGCCGGCTTTTGTGTTTCGACGGCCGGCCCGGGCTTGTCACTGACGTCCGCAGTGACGAGCTTATCGAGTATGCTTTTCTGCGCTGCTTCGGCGGCAAGGAAATCACCTATCATCGTAGTGCTGACGGCGCCGCTGGTTGGGACGGCACCGGCCTGGGCCTCAGTTACCGTTCTTATAAAGAATGTCTCCAGTTTCTCCATTGGCGAGGTGACTTCGAAATCGGCGTGCTCAGCCTCAATCAGTTTCCTGATGTTTTCAATGGTCCGGCTGCTGAGTGTCTGCGAGGTGATTTGTGTCTTGTTAGTTTGCTGCAAAAGTTGTCTGACTTGTCCTTCAGCCTGGATTCGGCCGCCGTAAAGAATAGAGATACGGTCGCAGATATCCTCAACGTCGGCCAGCAGGTGGCTGCAGAGCAGAACGGTCTTTCCCCTTTTGGCAAGTTCGAGGATGAGGTCCTTGATTTGTCTCGTGCCGATGGGGTCCAGGCCCGTCGTCGGCTCATCGAGAATCAGCAGGTCGGGGTCGTTAATAAGCGCCTGTGCCAGGCCGATTCTTCTGGCCATTCCCTTTGAAAAGGTTCCTACCTGTCGATTAGCGACCGCTTTTAGTCCGACCATTTCGAGCAGGGCTTCGATTCGGGCCTTGCGTACCTGCCGAGGCAGTGAAAACAATCGGCCGTAAAAATCGAGCGTCTCACGCGCGGTCAGGTATTTGTAAAGATATGACTCTTCCGGCAGGAAGCCGATACGGGCGCTGATTTTCGGGTCGGTGGCGTCGCCGCCGAGTACGAGCGTTTTTCCTTTAGTCGGATGCAGTAAGCCCAGCAGGACTTTGATAGTTGTGGTTTTGCCGGAACCGTTCGGGCCTAACAATCCGAATACCTCATTGTGGTGAACTCGGAGGTTGAGGTCGTTGACGGCATAGACCTTTGTCCTGCCCCACAAGTCGGAGAAGACCTTGGTCAGCGAAAAAGTCTCAACTGCATATTCGTTATTCTGGGTCATATAATTTCACGTTTCGCGATGCTGCCGCTGCGGCGATTCAGTGTACCGGTGTATGCTCGAGTTCTTCTCCGTAGCGCACCAGCCGGGCACTATTAAAGACGACAAACAGCGAACTTACAAAATGTAATACGGCTGCTATGGTCGGTAGAATCAAAAATGAGAACGATATACCAAGGACTATGAACGATATGCCGAAGGCGATGTTTTCGTAGATTACCCTTCTGGTGCTTCGGGACAGCTTAACCAGAAACGGCAGTCGTCTCAGGTCGTCGCTCATAAGGGCGATGGAAGCTGAGTTAATCGCGACGTCACTGCCGGCTGCACCCATGGCGATGCCGAGGTCTCCCGCGGCAAGGGCCGGTGCGTCGTTTATACCGTCCCCGACCACGACGACGGTATATCCGTCGCTTTTGATTTTTTCGACGATGGCCAGCTTATCCTGCGGCAGGCAGTGCGCCTTAAAATCGGTGCAGCCGAGCTCGCCCGCTACACGATTGGCGACCTCATTGCGGTCACCGGTGAGCATGGTAATGCGCTTGATGCCGGCGTCGAACAGCTCCTTTACAGCCTGCTGAGCCTCCGGACGAGTCTTGTCCTGCAGACCTATCCAGCCGATGCACTTCGAATTTCTGGCGACGTACAGGGTGCTGAAACCCTGCTCTTCATGCAGGGCGGGGTCGGAAACATTTTTTACATCGACGTTGTTTTCCTGCAGGAATGTATCTCGGCCGACAATAATTTGTTCTGAATTGACGGTTGCGGTGACGCCTTTACCGGGTGCCTCCCTGAAGTTTTCCGTCTGGGGCAAAGTGAGATTCGCTTCTCTGGCGACCTGCAGCAGTGCACGCGCGGCGGGGTGCTTACTCATCTGTTCGGCCGTGGCCGCAGCGGAAAGAAGCTCGGCAGGCTCGATATCTTCAGCGGGGGTCAGTTTGGTTACATAGAGTCGGCCGGTCGTCAGGGTGCCGGTTTTATCGAAGACCATGGCGGTCATTCGGCCGGCGATTTCCAGGTCGGCGATGTTCTTGACAAGAATCCCGAGCCTTGCCGATGAACTGATAGCCGCGACCATCGCGCTTGGAGTGGCGAGAATCAGGCTGCATGGGCAGGATATTATAAGTATGGATATGGCCTGCTGTATGTTCCGAGTGAAAAAGTAAAATACCAGAGTAATCATCAGAATAGTCGGCACATACCACTTAACATAACGTTCGATGATTGTAATTATGGGGATTTTTGTCTGTTCGGCCTGTATGATTAACGACTGGACCTTGCCGAGCGTCGTGTCTTTACCGGCCTTGGTCACTTTGATATCAAGCACGCCGGTAAGGTTGTTTGTTCCTGCGAAGACCTGCATGCCTGGTACTTTATCGACCGGCAGCGATTCGCCGGTGATAGTCGCCTCGTTGACACTGCTCAGGCCGCTGGTGACTTCCCCGTCGGCGGGGATGTTATCGCCGGGACGAACACGAACAATGTCACCGGCCTTGAGCTCACTGACGTTGACGTCTTTCTCAGCCCCGTCGGCGGCGAGAAGATATGCCTTTTTTGGGGTGAGTCTCACTAACGATTCGATGGACGCACGGGCGCCCAGAGCGGTACGAGTTTCTACAAGCTCGCTGAGAAGCATAAAGAACGCAACTATTCCGGCGACCGTGTAGTTCTGCGTGGCGAAGCAGGCGATGATAGCCAGTGCGGCCAGCTCATCCATGTGTGAGTGTCCCTTAAGGAAGCACTTCAGGGCGTGCCAGAGCACGGGTAGCGACAGCAGGATTGCACCGGCCATGGCCAGCACGTTCGCCTGGAAACTGTCTGAACCGTAAAGAAAACTCAGCTTGGCGACCCAGCTGCTGACCAGCAGCGTAAATCCCGCGAGTGTGGCAATCAGCGCCAGGCTCACTCGTATCTGTTTGCCGCGTGTCGCATCAGTGGCAATATCGTCTTTTAAATGAAAATGTTGATGAACCATATTTTAGTGTCTCGTGCTTCGTATATATTATGCCGACCTATTTATTTTGTGACTGTTCGTCCTCCTGCTGCTTAATGGCCGGGTCGCGGGATATAAGGATTCGTATTTCTTTTTCATTACCGGTCGGCTGCATAACTATCTTTTCGTCAGCTTCATCGAGCACCTGCTGCACCGCGTCCTGCCAAATCTTCTGCACGACTAATTTTGGAGTTTTGCGATATTCCGGCAACAGTGAGCCGAAATAATCCGCGTTTGCCTTGGTGTTTTCAACGACCCTTGTTCGATAAGCCTCTGCCTGTGCTATTACGTCCTGCGCCTGGCCCGCCAGTTGTGACCACAATCTTTCGATGTACTTCGGGTCTGCGTTTTTATTTTCAATCGCCGTCAGCAGTCCCGTCGCCACCGGCCCGCCCGTTTCGTTGAGTGATTTATCGTAATAAGACTGGGCATCTTTTATGATAGTCTCTTTGATGTTGGCGGCCTGCACCGAAGCCCAGAAAGCATCTGCGACCTGCCGGGGCGGGACCTGGCTGTCGAGCTGAATCGAAACCACTGTGATGCCGCTCTGTATCTGGTTGAGCTTGTCCTGTAGAGACCTTTTCACGTGGTCGGTGATGCTGCCGATTTGCTGGAACAGTACATCGTCTATAGTGTAATTGACAAGCGTGCTGACGGCGGCGTCGGCAAGCAGGGCCTGAAGCATCGAGGTGATATTATCTTCGATAACGTCGGAATAGTTCTGGCCTGCTTCTATATCTTCGAAGTCAACGTAGGCATTTTTGAAAAATGACTCCGGGTCTGTAATCTGATAAGTAAGCTGCCACTTGGTATGCACTATGTTGTAGTCGCTCTGGTCCTGGTCTGTGTCCTGTATTTCTCCGCGGGTAAGGCAGTAGCCGTCAATCAGCGGATTAAGAGTCGGGCCGAAATTCTGATTGGGTCTGAGCTTATCTTCGGGCCTCTCGTAATACCACAGTGATTCGAGGGCCAGATTGATTTTCTTCTCGACCGGTATTCTGACAATCTCCTGGATAGGGTAAGGCCAGACCCATCTCAGGCCGGGCTCAAGGACTCGGCCTTCCCCTTCTCCGCTTATTTTGCCGAAGGTCAGGACCAGGGCCTTTTCATACGGGCCGACGGTTTGAAAACCCGAAAGCAGGAACAGTGCCAGCAGGACAACGATTATGATTTTCAGCAGAGTGAAACTGGCGCGGAGCGCATCCGAAAGGAACTTATAAGACTGGTCCTTTTTCGGCTGAGGCGGCTCTTGCGGCTTTACCTGCTCATTCTGATTTTCGTTCTGCTCAACCATATAATTTTACTGAATCTTCTTCTCGAACATTTCCGGTTGTCTCAATTTGCAGCAATTTATTTTTTAGGCTCAAGCTCCGGCATTGCTTTTAGTAATCTGAACGGCTCGCTGTCGGCGCTGATAACAATGGTTGCTCTTTTTTCGAGGGCTTTCTTCAGGGCCTCGATTTCTCTCAGGAACATTGCGAATTCAGGGTCCTCGTTGAGCTGTTCATAATACTTGGCCGCTTCGGCGTCACCGGCGCCTCTGATGGCCTTGGCGCGTCCTTCTACTGCAGCAAGCAGCTTCTGTTTTTTGGTATCGGCGTCACTTTTAATAGCGGTGGCCATGGCATTGCCTTCAGAGAGAATAGCTTCGGTCTTTCGATTTCGTTCGGCTTTCATTCTTTCGAACACAGCCTTGGTCGTATCCTCGTTTACCTTCAACTGTTTGATGCCGACGGCCTTTATATTGATTCCGTAGTTCTGCGAAGCGGCGGCCCCGAGATTCTGGAGCATCTCGTCTTCAATTTGGTTGAACCTGGTCTTTTCGGGATTACTATTTACGAATTCCAAAAACTCGTGTTGGCCGACGACCTTGTTCTGAGTATCCTGGATTAGACTGTATAGCTTGTTCTCAGCCTGGTCCACCGTCTGGACGGCGTTGTAGAACCGCAGGGGGTCTTCCACCTGCCAGATTACAAAGGTGTGCATGATAATAGGTATCGCGCCCTTTGTGGTTGTTTCAGCGATAGCGGCCTCGTAAATTCTCATTCGTGTATCGAACTTGTGCACCCGTTCAATGGGTGCCGGCCATCGTACGTTCAGGCCTGCCTTTGTAATAGTCCTTTCGGGTTTTCCAAGGCGGGTTACCAGGGCCGCTTCGGTGTCTCTGACCTGAAAACACACCGCCAGCAGCACGCCGATGGTTACGATAACGAGCACCAATACTGTAATTGCTATATTTTTCATTGTTCCTCTGGCGCCTCCAAACCGGTTATGTCATATAAGCCCGGTGTCAAATTTTCTTTCACGTCTACTATAAAGACCTGAGAATCATTAGGGTCGGAAATGATAACGTACTTTCTTATTTTCCTGAGCAATTTGTCTTCGAAGATTTCGAGCCGCAGGTTCTCCCTGTAAATGTCTTTTGCAACCAGGTAGGGCTTCAACTGGTCGACGAAGCGTTTGCTGTCGGCCTCGGAAAGCGTGGCCTTTTCGAAGGCGTAGCTTTTTGCTTCGGCCAGTGTTTTGAAGATTTCCCCGCCGGCGTCTGAAAAAGCTCTGTCGAGCTGTTCTGCGAGCTGCTCGCGGTTTTCCGGCTCGGTTTGCTGTGCCTGCTCGAGTCTCAGTGCAAGTTTGTAAAGCTGCTCTGCATATTCCACCGAACCGGCGAGATTACCCAGTATATTGTTGAGAAATCTTTGGGCGTACAGGACGGCAGCCTGTTTTTGCTGTACTGCAGCAATGACCTTCTGGTAATCCGCAGCGACCTCGACTGGCGGATGGATTCCCTGCAAACCCACAAAGACTATCTCAACGCCGAGACCCTGCTTATCGGCGCGGGCCTGGATTCTTTCGGTCAGGACCTGCTTTGCAATTTCACGGCCGGCGCCCAGAATACTTGTCTGCAAATCCTGTGGTGTGTCGGCTTCGACTTTTGCACTGGCCGCATATTTAGCCAGCTCGCCGTAGCAGATGGCCTCGAGCAATTTTTCGGGCTCGCTGTGGTTATACATGAAGTCATAAAGATTCTTTATTTTGTACTGGACCGGAATATTGGCTTTGACCAGGCTGACCGGGACGACACCTGCGCTTGGCTCAATGCCGCTCTGTGGGCTGGCAACAATAAGGTCGTATTCCTGTTCATAGTGCTTTTTGCCCCAGATGAGTTGTTTTTCCGGTTCAGGCAGTCCGGTTTTGGGGTCAAGCTTCGGTTCATAACCTATGTATATTTCCTTGACCTTTTCAGTAGGGTATTTATAGGCGATGTCGATAGGCCAGGGCATTTTCCAGAGTATGCCCGGCCCGTAAAGTCTTACTTCGTTCGTGTCCGTCAGGGGATTGCCGAATCGCTCGACTATCGCCTGTTCAGCCGGGTTGACCACCACCATCGTGCTCAGTAGATAAAGCACAAGTGCTGACAGAAGTATCAGTGGTACGATAGCTTTTTCGAGCAGCTGATAGAACCATGTCTGCGAAACCTTGAACCCGAACTGATAATCGATAGCGCCTGCAACTGTGTGCAGAACCTCCCCGGGCTCACTGATGATACCGAGCAGTCGGCTGTCGAGCGCGGCGCGACTATACTGGCCTTTGAGTCGCGGCCTGTATATATCGAACACGACGTTGAGGGCCGTTTCAATGCCGAGTAGAATCAGGAGAACCGGGATGATGTAGGAAACAACTTTTAAGGGTAATGGAAACTGGAACTGCACCAGCGCAAGACAGATTGCCACAACAAAACACAAAACCGCACCGCCCAGCAAACTGCTCCCGGCGGCGCGCATAGGCTTGAATTTGAGTTCAGTGCTCATGCCCGTGGCGTATCGGCTGAGCAAAAAAGACACAAAGGCGATAGTGACCAGAAAGACCGCACACAGCAGGGGCTGTCTGGTAACCACCTCGCCTGCAAGAGGGCTGCTCAGTGAGTACAACAGGATGATACCTATGCCGACCTGGTAGACTGCGACTATCGCCGCCAGGACAGGCATGAACCATTTCTCCAGTATGCCGAGACGTTTCTGGGAGACTGCAAACAGGTCCGGCTGATTGCTCTGTTCGGCGAAGATAGTACCGCTCTGGCTGTCGGAGGCTAATCGGCTCGTATCGAGTTTCTCCTGTTCGGCAAGTGTTCTCAGGTGAAACTGAATCGACAGCACGAAGTAGATAAGTGTCGTGGCGAGCAGGTAAAACCCGATAGAGCTAATGGCGGGAAAACCGCTCCATGTGCCCAGAACCAGGGTGATGATGAACAGAAAGATGCCGACTATCAGCAATGCGACCGACAGGTTTCTGGCCCGGTTCGATGACAACGCCATTTATATAAAGCTCCTGTTAGTTAGAACAAATTAACCGCCCAGCCTGTATTTACAGGTTGCCTGTCTTAATGGCTTTACAAAGACAAGACGGTGTAATATAACAATATTGGTTTTGTATGTGAAGGGCCACGTTCCGCGAAAAATTACAAAATGAAAACCCTTTAACACTTATTTACGCCAAAAAATGCACAAGCTACTGACAATTGCCGCCAACACGTTTACCGAGACGCTGCGACAGCCCGTATATGCCGTCATCATCGTCACGTCACTGATACTGTTTGTCCTCATACCGGCGCTGACGATGTATTCCCTGGACAATGACAATAAGTTCCTGTTGGAAATCGGTTTATCTACGCTTTTCCTGACCAGTTTGTTCATCTCAATATTTGCCGCTTCGGGTGCGGTGGCCGAGGAAATAGACAATAAAACTATTACAACCGTCGTAACCAAGCCGGTGCAACGTCCGATATTTATCCTGGCCAAGTTCCTGGGGGTGGCCGGAGCGGTCGGTCTGGCTCATTATTTGTGCACAATTGCCCTTTTGATGACCATTCGGCACGGGGTAATGGAGTCCGTCAATGACACACATGACTGGTCTGTGATAAGTACCGCCGCAGGAATCCTGCTGCTGTCGATGTTGCTAACTGCTTTTCTTAGCTACTTTTACGACTGGAAGTTTTCTTCAACTGCGATAATGCTGACCGCGCTTTTTGCAACGGTGGGGATTGTATTTTTGGCTTTTTTTGACCGCAACTGGAAATTCAACCCGGCCGGAAACTCAATTCCCCTGATGGCTATTTACGCCTCTGTACTGCTGTTTCTGGGGGCGATGGTCATAACGGCACTGGCAGTGGCGCTGTCGTCGAGGTTTAATGTCGTCGTAACGCTGATTGGTTGTGTGGGGCTGTTCCTGATTGGACTTATCAGCGACTATACGTTCGGCAGGTTTGCCGACACCCACATCTGGGCAAATATCGCCTACCATATCGTACCCAATCTGCAGGTCTTCTGGGTAAGCGACGCAATCTACGAAGGCAGCAGGATACCCGGCAAATACATAATTATCAGCAGCCTTTACGCCCTTTGTTACACCACCGGCATACTCTCACTTGCCGTGGCCGTCTTCCAGCGACGCCAGGTCGGTTGACTGCGACCGGCAGGGAGAAAAATTATCTCCTTCATCTCGTGAATGAAACCTCAACTCCTGCAATTTGCCGTTTTTCATTATTGATAACGCTGATGTTGGTGCGTTGAAAAGGGTTTTGGGGCTGGGTGTTGATTAGTCTGACAGGCCAAAACAATTAAAGGATA
>Ga0315537_1000548_pt1 | contig 29388 bp, 21 predicted proteins | sample SalMarSW160270MG_FD_203091 | JGI IMG/M metagenome (GOLD analysis project Ga0315537, IMG submission 203091) | Salt marsh sediment microbial communities from the Plum Island Ecosystem LTER, Massachusetts, United States - Salt Marsh Sediment SW1602-70 ...
CCTTGGCATATTTACCTCCTGATTCGTACACTACTGCTTGTTGGTAAATATCATCCCAGTTTTTTATATCTACTTCAGTTAATTCCGGCCTGTGTAGTGAAGCAAATGGCGGAGAGTCCTTCAGGTTACTACCTACGGTACACAAGATTATCCCTGTGTTACTTTTACGGGCGGCGCCACAGATATCTTCAAGGTTTCTTTTGAAATGCTGGTAAACGATTTCCAAGTGTGGGTCATCGGCTGGTATTTGTTTTTCGAGAAACATTTCCAGCCCCCGCCAAATCTTTGGGACGTTCTTTTGGGGATTTATCGACCCTAACAGATTTGTTAGCATCTGTCCTATCTTTGTAGATTTAAACGCCACGTCGAAACGAATGAAAGGCAGACTTCTCGAAAGCGGCGCGAAGACAGTGCCTGCACCATAAGGTCCGACTACTTCGTTATTGCCCATATAGACGATAAATAAATCGGGCTGCCCCTTAAGGGAATCTTTTGCTATTTCTAAAACCACATGGGAATTTATGGCCGGCATCGCGGTTGTAATGACCTCGAAATTTGCCTGTGGGTACCGTTGACGGAGCATAACCTGTAGAATTCGTCCGAAACAAAAAGCTCCGTCCGGTGTACCAGCCGCAGCGGAAGCTCCCATTACAAAGATTCGATATGTGTTGTCCGATTTATCCTCAGAAAAAACAAATGGGTTGGATTCCCGTGCGATGTTAGGAGGAAAGAACCGCCATGCAAATTGAATATTGTTACAGTAAGAGATCGTGTCATTTACCCCGTTAGAGAAATCCATCGATTTTAATCGGTGGTCATTAACAGGATTTAGTTCTCTAACGGGGTGAACTTTACATTTAATAGTTGCGGTTGTTGGAAAGCCGAAGCCTGCCACGCGCAAGATAATCTCCAGCAGGAATAGCAAAAGAGCTGGCATAATAGTAAGAGCAATAATGCGAAACAGCCACAGCCGGCCCCGTGAGATAGGCGCAGCCGCCATCTCATGGGGTGAACGCCGACCTGGTCTTCTTTTACTACTCTGTGAAGTACGAGTTTTTGATTCTTTTTTCCTGGAAAAAGTCTTGCGTTTCATTTTCATCCTTCGTAGTCCTACGGAGAACGGAACTTTTTCAGCCTCTTTTTAGGTAATCAATTTCGGCTTTGGTCAATGTCCTAAATTTTCCTATGCCGAGGCCTCGTGCTGTTAAATTGCCGATGCGCGTTCTCTTAAGCGATTTCACCGGCAGCCCCACCTTAGCTAACATTCTTCGGACCTGGCGGTTAAGGCCTTGTCGAATTGTAATTTCAATCAATGATTCCTTATGGTCACGTTTCAATACTTTTACAGATGCTCTGGAGGTCTTACCTTCGGAAAGCCAAATGCCTTTCTTTAGTTTTTCTACCGCCTCACCGCTGATTTGTCCTTTGCCTGCACCTGTGTTGCCTGCACAGGTTACGCAGGCACAGGTGACTCTGGCTACGTATGTTTTAGGCACTTCGTATCTTGGATGCGTTAACTTATTTGCCAGTTCGTTGTCGTTAGTAAGGACAATTATTCCTGTTGTATCGGCATCGAGTCTTCCTACACAGAAGATGCGTTCGCGGGCGGGGATAAAACTTGTTGCTTTTTTTCTGCCTAAGGGGTCCGAATTAGTACAAATAACGCCTTTGGGCTTATTAAGAAGGAAATATACTTTTTTTTCCGTCTGAATCTTCCTGCCGTTTACAGTTATGATATCTTCCTGCGGGTCGACAAAGGCCGGCAGCTCATTTACTATTTTGCGATTTACCTCGACTGTTCCGCTGAGTATTAGCTGCTCACACTTTCTGCGTGAGCCGATGCCGGCCGCAGCCAAAACTTTTTGTAATCTTTGCTTAGTCATTTCATATTCAATTTTTGATTTGTGCGAAAAAGTCCTTGCGACAACCTTGTACTGAGCTTGCCGAACGTATTGCTGGTTATGACACAGCCTGTTTAGCACTGGCCCCTGCGTCTCCCGCTCGCACCTGCGGTTACGCGAGTGCAGGCGACGCAAGTCGGGGCAGCGGGGGGATAAATTTGTCATTCTCCGTAAGCACCATAAGGCGTCCCTTGCGGGAGAATCCCTGGGACTGCGTAGTATATATATTACTAAAGTGCCTAAAGTGAACTAAAATGTCTAAAGTGAACTAAAGTTATAATTCATAATTTTAGGCACTTTAGTCACTCTAAACTTTAGACACTTTGTTTAGAGGGCTGAATCTGGTTACCTGTGGCATAGCTAAGCTTGCGGCTCTGATTCGCCTCCTGTGGTGAGCCTGTCGAATCCATTGGCGGATTGATCTTCAGACTTTGGCTCTGACTCTGTTTTTCCTTCTCCGTAAGGAGTCCCTAGGACTGATTCAGTTATCGTAGGCTCAGTTCTCCCTTGCTCGGATATTACGTAAACGTCCTCTAAGGCGGTATTATCAACTGCCTTGCGCATAAGTGAATAGATTATGGTATTGGCGGAAAAATAAAAACTAACAAGGAAAGCGACTACTAATACGACGACAGCTAATAGTAATAGATATACCAAAAAGGCCGCGAATGATTCCAATCCGGTAAGTGCTGCCCAATTTGGCCGAACAACCAGGTTTGTAAATGTTGGAGCATCCTGCCAAATCGCTGTAAGCTTGCTATTGTCGCCCAAGATGCCTAATTGCAAAAACCAGCGGGTAATCCAAAGCAGCAAAAGGGCAAAAAATCGAACAAAAATGTAACAAATCGCTCCATAGACCGCAGCTACAGCGGTATAAAATGCCATCTTCCATGGTTTTGCAAAGATATAACTGAAAGAACGGCTTATCGCGTCAAAACAATCTGAATCGTCGTACGCCACTGCTGGAAACATCAGGTTAAATCCCGCAACCGCACCGATTAGGACAACCGTAATCAACCCGCTGGCAATCAGAGCTAATAGCATAAAGATAACCATTATAGCCTTGCCTATCCCCAGGGGAATGTTACCTACCAGTCCTAAAAGAAATATAAAGAAACCGATGAAGATAATTATCCCTAACGGTGCCAAAGGTGTTGTAAAGAAACTGGTGAATTTTTTTGTGCTGAAGCGAAGTGCCTCGGTCAAACCTGGTTTTTCTCCTTGCGCAAACTGTAGCGCCGCAATTCGGCAGATAGCACCGCCGGCCAAGGAAATAACAATAAGTTTTACCGCAAAAAAGATAAGACAATAGACGTAATGTTCCTTGGAAACCTGTCCGACCATTGCAAAACAACTGCTGATATTTTTGACTAAACCAGGCATATTGAGTGCGAATAATGATTCTAACGCGCCGTGAAATCTTTCCGAAGCTGAATTCCAGAGTATGGAAAATACGGCGGCTTCGTCTTGTGAGCCTGAACCAGCCATGAATATAATGTCCATTAGGCAACCAGCCAGGTATATAACTGTCACTGCCAGAAAAGCTATCATCAATTTGCTTGGTTGAATGGCCATTCGGAATGTTTGGAACACCTTTGGAAAAAGCAAACTGTTAAGAAGATTTGAGGATTCTTTCTCATTCACCATTTTGCTTCCTTTCAGAAAGATTACTTTTTCGCTGATTTAAGGGATAATGGATTTTAGTATTTATAGCTTATTATCAATCGGTTTCAAGAGTTTTTATAATATTTTATTCTCAAATGTTGTATTTAACGCTCATCGGAAGTACTCTGTAAAGAGCTATCCAGAGGCTTGATAGGCTCTTGTAATTGAGGTTCGGAAATTATCTTATACTCGGCATTCAGCCAAATACCCAAATCTACCAGTTTGCATCGTTGGGAGCAAAAAGGAAAGAATGTTGCTGTTTCGAATTGTGCCTGAGGTGGCGTTATAACAATTTTATTACAGATTGGACATCTCTGTTTCATGCTGAAATATTACTATCGCTTTGAGCGTAAAATAAGATGCAATTAATATGCTCTAATTTGCATATATTTGCTGTTTCCCCCGGTTATTCTTCCTCTTGTGCAATACCTTGCTCTAACATTCGAGCGTATTCAACGCGATATCTGGCCCAGGGCTGAGCTTCAAGACGAGCTTTTCGTATTGGCTTGCCTGTACCCTCGCACACGCCATAAATCCCATCCTCTATTCGCTGCAGTGCATCGTCGATCTCATGCAATAGCTTCCTTTCGCTGTCCATCAATCCCAAAACAAATTCCTGCTCATAGTTATCGGTTCCGAGATCAGCCATGTGTATCGGCATGCTTGAGAGATCTCCGGTTGCATCCAGTCGAGATTTCTTCAAGGTTTCATCCTCGATTTCATTTACGTTTTTAAGGATTTCCCTGCGCTTTTCCAAAAGCAGTTGCTTAAAGTGTTCAATAGTTGCGGCAGCCAAGCGAGAAGTTTTTGTCCGGCTTGAGCTTGTTTTTCGTTTAGACACCTTTTTACGCTTTTTTGTCACTTTTCTTTTTACCTAACCTACTGGGATAACCTTTCCTAGTATATACACTAAATGCAGTATTATAACATTTAATGATAGATAATGTACAACACTTCTTTTTTCATCCAAAATAATTACATTAAACCGACCAAGTTTGATAATTATGTCCAAAATCGTACAGCTGAACTTGTCTTTTGTCGTAAGTTATTGAAACATAAGTAGTTAATCACAAGAATCAAGGGATTATTTAGGCTGATTACTATTTGGTTTATTGCTGATTTGGGGGATGTCTTTTGCAAATTTACCCAAAGGCAGGTAGAATTTTTCCTGTCCGACTTTGCCTACAAAAGTCCTGATGCCGAAGGCTCTTTCTATTTGTTCCGGGGAGAATACATCCTTGGTACCGCCGATATAGTAATTGCGTTCTGTTTGGATGCTGCTTGACTGCTTGCTAAGAAGCAAAGTCTCATCACAATATTGTGCCGCCAGATTAATATCGTGAGTTACAGCTACGATTGTCTTGCCTTTTTCAAGTTGTGTCGCCTTAAGTAAATCGTGTATTTTAACCTGATGCTTCAGGTCGAGGAAGCTGGTCGGTTCGTCTAAGAGCAAAACAGGAGTGTCCTGAGCAAGCGCCCTTGCGATAAAAACTCGTTGCCGTTCGCCGCCGCTCAGATTTCTGAGCGGCCGCAGTGCAAACTGGGCTGTATCAGTTGCTTGGAGTGCTTCATCGACTATTCGTTTGTCAGCCTGGCTCTCAAATCCAAATTTATTAAAATAGGGAGTTCTTGCCATTAAAACCGTTTCGAATACTGAGAAACCGAATACTGGGGCCAATTCCTGCCGTACGACTGCCACTTTTTTGGCGAGGGCTTCGGTTTTGTATGATTCTATCGCTTTTGAGTCAATCCTTATGGTGCCTGAGTTGGGTCTTAGCATTCCGCACATCAGGTTAAGAAGTGTGCTCTTACCTGCCCCGTTTGGCCCGGCTATCACCAAAAATGTCCCCGGTTTGACTTCAAAGCTAATATTTTTCAGAATCGTGCTTTGTGGAGTATAGCCAAAACTTAGGTTCTCAATTTCTATAATACCATTCATCCCAACCAGCCTACTTTTTTGCTAAATTTAACCAGAAGAACTAAGAAAAAAGGTCCACCAACCATGGCAGTTACTACCCCAACCGGTAGCTGCGCCGGTGCGATGATAACACGTGCCAGTGTATCAGCAGCCACCAGAAATATTGCACCGATAATGCTGCTTAATGGGAATAACTGGCGATGGTCCGGCCCGAACACCAACCGAACTGCGTGTGGTACAACCAGTCCTACAAAACCTATTAGTCCGCTCAAGCTGACCGCAACAGCGGTCATAAACGCTGCAACTGCAAAGGCAATTGTGTGGATTCTGGCCGTGTTCACGCCGATACTTTTGGCGTCTTCGGCGCTGAAGCTAATGACATTTAACTGTGGGCTTATGTTAAATAATATTAAAATCCCTGCCAAAATGCATCCGGTTCCCATCCACAGTACGAAAAAATCTTCTTCTATCATATTGCCCATCAGCCAAAATATAGTCGCATGTATTTCCCGGCTTTTAGCTACCGACGTAAGAAACATAATTACCGCTGAAAAGAAGGCATTTACCACGACTCCTGCAAGAAGCAGCCCGGTGACGTGGAATTTTCCTGTCAGTCGGCTGATAAACCATACCAGCCAGACGGTTCCAAGTGCCCCTGCAAATGCAAAAAGTGCTATCGGTGACCGTCCCCATAGCGTCCAGTTGATGCCACTAATAACAGCGATAACGGCTCCCAAGCCGGCTCCACTCGATATGCCAAGTATGTACGGATCGGCAAGAGGATTCCGTAAAAGAGCCTGAAAAACAAGACCCGAACTTGCTAAAGCTGCTCCGACAATGGCGGCAAGAATAATTCGGGGCACCCGTACCTTGACAAAAATCTCGTAGTCGGGATTTACAACGGCCTGTTTCGAAGCTCCACGAAATACTTCTTTCATTGAAATGCTTTCGGTGCCAATCAGTGAACAGACCAACATTACTAACAACAGCACCATTGCTGCCGAAATGATTTTGATGATTAACTTTCTTGGTGTCAGTAATTCCTTCATCGCTTTAGTCTGTCTTGAGCCGGATCTATCGATTTGTAAAAAGCTCCGGCCTTAAGCACCTGGCGATAGCTTCGGTTCCTTCATATAATCGCGGCCCAAGCCGTGAGACAGTATCACCATCAATGACGTAGATTCGTTTGTTTGTCACAGCAGGGATGTTTTTAAATCTGAGCCAATATTCAAGCGCAGAGGATTGCTGTCCGGCCAACTTTTTTGGGTTCATAGCCGGTTCAATTATTACGTCAGGATTACAGGCAATGACCTGCTCGGCTCCGATAGGTGGATATTGATGTAACGTTGGCCCTATGGCGTTTTCACCACCTGCCAGCTCAATCAACTCGTTAATAAATGTATCTCTACCTGCCACACGTAAAGGTTCTCTTTGAACTACCCAAAGTACCCTGACTTTATCTTTCGTACCAACTAACGCTGAGAGCTTATCCAGCTTTTCCGAGATGTCACCCACAAGTTCATTGGCTTCAGATTGCTTGCCGGTATAAGTACCAATTATTCGAATTGCCTCAAAAAGCTCACTTACTTTTTCAATGTTCAGTGTCAGACTTTTATAGCCGACGCGTTTTAATCGCTCAGCAAGATTTCGTTGTTGGGTAAATCCAAGCGTAATTACGAGGTCCGGCTTAGCTGCTATCGCCGCTTCGATATTTGGCTGCCAGAAGGTACCTGCCTTTGGTTTTTTTGTTGCTTCCGGAGGATAATCACTATCAAGTGTCACGCCGACAATTTTGTCGCCCAATCCAAGCGCAAAAAGTATCTCCGTCAGATTCGGAGCCATAGATATGATTCTGTCTACCTGATTCGGCAGGGGGGTGGCGCTATAGTTTTGGCCCTGTTGAAAGCCGAAGATTGCAAGTCCTGCAGCAGACCAAAATAGGATGATTAGAAACAGCAACAACCACTTGTTCATTAGGTTCTCTTAAACTGTTTTTCCAGGTCGCTTAACGAAAATTTTATAGTAGTAGGTCTGCCATGGGGACACCGGCCTGCGCATTCAATGCGCTGCCTGTCTGCGAGCAGTTGTGTTATTTCACTGTCACTTAACCTTTGGCCAGCCTTTATGGCTGCCTTGCATGCAGCCATATTCAAGATTTCGTCAAGTAATCTGTCCGGGTCAAGGCCGACACCTTTATCGGTCAGCAAATCAATTAAATCACGGGCAAAATCGATTGCCTCTGCTCCTGCCAGCAGGGTAGGAAACGCTTGTATAGCGTAAACCCGCGGACCAAACGGTACAAGCTCAATCCCTAATTTATCAATCAGTTCGGCATTCTTTTTGATCGCATCGGCTTCAGCATCTGTAATCTCGAGACTTTCAGGTATCAGCAGTCTCTGGGATTCGAGTTTGCTGTTTCGTATTCGGTTACTTAGTTTCTCATATAATATCCGTTCGTGAAGGGCGTGCTGGTCGATGATGATAAATCCATCATCAGTTTGTTCGACGATGTAGCTGTCATGTATTTGCAGGAATTTTGTTTCTAACGAGCCGATTTGTGCGGGCGAATAAGCCTGGGTATCAGTTGTTTGTTTGTCAGCAGTTTGTTGTCTGCTGTAGTAATCCATTATTGCCGAGCCGGTCTGCTGTTGCGTCTGGATAGGTTTGTGTCTTCTAAAAAATTCGGCCATCGCATCCGTAATTGTTTGGCTTCTATGGCCTGCTCTAAGTCCATATTTCCCGTCCTGTCTTTGACCCTGAGGCTCAGACCCGAAGGGAGCCGGGCCTGCCCCGAGCTGAGTCGAGGGGTCGAAGGATGTGTGGGCTGTTGTCGGCAGCTTCGCATGTATGTTCAGTTCCGTTCCCAGGAGTTTTTCTCTAAGACAGCCAAGTATCTGGGAGTGAATGAGGTTGGCATTATAAAAGCGCACTTCGATTTTGGTAGGATGAACATTGACATCGTAGTCTTCATAAGGCATCTGAATAAATAGAAAGGCAATGGGGAACCTATCCGGCTCCAAAATTCCACGATAGGCTTCTTTAATCGCGTGCGAGATAAACTTGTCACGGATGAATCGCCCATTTAGGAATACGTATTGAAATTTGTTGTTTGTTTTTGAGATATTCGGTGTGCCTAACAAAGCAAAAATATGTATTCCTTTTTCATCGCTCTCTGTATCGATCAGGTTTTCAGATATCTCGGATGAGAACAATTCAGCTATGCGCTGACGAAAACTCTCTTTACCGGACAGGCGATAAACTTCTCTGTTATTATGTATAAGCGTCATATCCAGATTTTTTTTTGCCAGCGAGATGCGTTTGAATTGCTCGGTGATATGTTCCATTTCAGTGTTAGCGGTTCTTAAGAATTTGCGTCTCGCAGGCAGCTTATAGAAAAGGTCTCTGACCTGGATAGTTGTGCCGAGGTCTGCGCTGGCCGGGCTGGTATTAATTTTGTTTCCACAATCAATCTCAACGCAGTTGGCTCCGGCTGATTCTTTTGCTCGACTAACTGCTTTGATTTGTGCCACCGAGGCGATACTTGCTAATGCCTCACCTCTAAAGCCGAGCGTCGATATGTTGTGCAAGTCTTTACTGGTTTTGATTTTGCTGGTGGTGTGCGGCTCAAATGCTTTGGCTAAGTCTTCGGCATCCATTCCGCAGCCGTTGTCGCTGACCGACATTAACTTTCGGCCTCCGTCTTCTATGGAAACGGTTATTTTTGTTGCTCCGGCATCAATGCTGTTTTCCATAAGTTCCTTGACCACGCTGGCAGGCCGTTCGATTACCTCACCTGCCGCAATCATATTTATCATATTTTGGTCAAGGACGACTATTTGTCCCATTGTTCTATCCCACCCCCAAAAAGTGAAATCGGATATCGAACTTCGATATTTAAAATTCTTTGTTCGATATTCATTATTCTAATAGGCTCTGGCCGGTCATTTCCGCCGGCTTCGGTATGCCCATCATATCTAAGAGAGTAGGTCCTATATCGGCTAATCTTCCACCTTCTCGCAGTTTTTTACCTTTGTAGAGGTCATCGAATACAACCAATGGCACATCACCAATGGTATGGGCCGTATGTGGGTCATCCGGGCCTTCATCCATCATCTTTTCAAAATTGCCGTGGTCTGCTGTGACTATTGCTGCTCCGCCCATGCTTTTGACTTTATTGAGGATTTTGCCGACGCATTCATCGACTGTCTCTGCTGCCTTAATCGCTGCAGAAAGTATGCCGGTATGGCCGACCATATCCGGATTGGCAAAGTTGACCACCACTACATCATATTTATTTGAGTTAAGCCTTTCCATAACGACATCGGTAACCTCGTATGCACTCATCTCAGGTTTTAAGTCATATGTTTTTATTCGCGGGGATGGCACGATTTGTCTGTCTTCGCCGCGGAATGGCTTTTCGGTATAGTCATTAAAGAAGAAAGTGACGTGAGCGTATTTTTCCGTCTCGGCGCAGCGGAATTGCTTAAGTCCCAGAGAGCTCCAATATGAACCTAAAATGTTTTTCATTTTCGGTGGTTTAGGAAATGCAACAGGCGCAGGTATGGTTGCATCGTATTCCGTCATACAAACGTAATAAATATTGGACTTGCTCGTTCGTGGAAACTCCTTGAAGTCCGGCTCAACAAATGCCCGTGTAATTTCACGCGGCCTGTCACCTCGGAAATTGAAAAATATTACACCATCACTATCACTGACAGTAGCTATCGGCTCATTATCACTATTTACAATACAGGTTGGCTCGACAAATTCATCGGTGACACCTTTTTCATAACTTTTGGTAATCGCTTCTATCGCGCTGGCTGCTTTTAATCCCTTGCCGATTCGAATGCACTCGTAAGCCTTTTGCACGCGGTCCCATCGGCTGTCACGGTCCATCGCATAGAATCTTCCGGAAACACTTGCAATCTTTCCTACTCCTATTTCTTTAGCTTTTGCTTCTATTTGCTCTACATATCCTGCTCCGCTATCGGGGGGTGAATCTCGGCCATCGGTGAAGGCGTGGATAAAAACTTCTTCTACGTTGTTTCTTTTTGCCAGCTCCAGCAGCCCATACAAGTGGTCCAAAAGTGAGTGTACACCGATGTCACTGCATAGGCCCATAACGTGCATTCTGCCGTTATGACTTTTTATGAATTTGATTAGATTTGAAAATTCTGCATTTTCGAAAAATGAGCCATCCCGAACTGCTTTGCTTAGTCTTACAGATTCCTGCGGAACGATTCTGCCGGCTCCGATATTTTGATGGCCGACCTCGCTATTACCCATTGTCCTATCAGGAAGGCCGACATCTTCTCCGCTGGTATGAATAAGGCAATTTGGATATTCTGCCATCAGCATATCATCTACAGGTGTGTTAGCGCGTTTGATAGTGTTATACTCATCCTCTGCTGGATTAGGATTGTAGCCCCATCCGTCGCGAATAATCAGCACAAAAGGTTTCTTTTCCAAAATCACTTTTTGTGTAGTCATAAGGTAAAAAACCTTTCAGGCAAAAACAACACAGACGAGGCGCCGCCTCGTCTAAGCCTTATATCATAATCGAATTAAGGAGATATGATATAAAGTTGCGTTAGGTATGTCAAACATTTAGAAGGTGCGCGATGATGCTGTGCTGCTAAAAGTTTTTGACAGCTATAGTTACAATGGTATAATTTTTAGACGATTAGACTGCATATAATTATTTGGGACAATAGTTACGATAACGCTTTTATGTCGAAAAGTATGCTTATGACTAGTTGGAAGAATAAGGCTGTTTTTGTTTTGTTAAACATAACAATTGTGAGCCTGTTTTTTTCTATTGGATGTCATAAGGAACAGCAGAAGGTTGATCTGTATGTTGACGCTGTGATGTTCAGTGAGCTCGACAAATATGAAATGGCCATCGAAAAGCTAAATGAGTTAGTAAAATCAGACAAGCGTTTCCCGGAGGCCTATTCCTTACTTGGTCGGATGTATGAAAAAAAGCATGATTATGAAAAAAGCGCTGCTTCTTACAAGAAAGCAATAGAGCTTAATCCCTGGTCTTTCGAAGATTATTTCAACCTGGGCAGAGTTTATCAGAGCACAAAGAAATTTGCACAGGCTGCTGATGCTTATAGTAGAGCCTGTGAGTTAAAACCAGATCACTTAGAGGCGCATATAAATACTGCCAGGTGTTTCTATGAGCTTGGAGACTACGACAAGGCTTTAAGCTACGGACGGCGTGCCGAACAAATTGGGCCAAATGAAAGTGAAGTTCACGAAGTGCTCGCCGTTATTTATGAGCTGCAAAAAGACTATAGCCGGGCAATTGAATCGTACAAACAGGCACTATCAATAGATGCTGACAACTCAAAGATTATAGCCTTGTTGGCAGGATTATATCTAACAACCGAACGGTACGACAGTGCAAAAGATTTGTTCATCTCGTTGATACAGATTAATCCTAAGGATGTCGTAGCCTATCGACACCTTGCTTATTGTTATCTGAGGCTTAATGATGCGGATAAAGCAATAGAGAATTACGGCAGGGCGATTGAAATTGACTATAATGACTGGGAAGCACATAAAGGATTGGGTGTCGCTTATATACTAAAGGCGCGCGGCACCGAAGACGAATTGCTGAAGCGAAAGGCAGTTGAGCATTGGCGCTTATCTTTGAACATTGAACCTAATCAACCCAGCAGAGAGACATTACTTAAATTGATAAAAAAACATACGAGGTAATAAGATTAACAGCTTGAACGGATTTTAAATATGACCCAATCAAGATCGGAAGCAAGCAATGATCGACTTGATTCGAAAACCGGCTCTTCAAATCGCCGTATTCCTGATTGGAAGGCACATCTGGTATTCTGGACCATAGCAGCAATTGGTTTTGTTTTGGATTTATGGACTAAAAGCGCTGTGTTCACCTGGCTGGAGCAAAAGCCAGGCAATAGTGTCTCTATTATAGATGGTTTTCTGCGATTGGTCATGACAGTCAATCCCGGCGCTGCATTTGGGATAATCGCAGGACGTGTTTATTTATTGGTGATTGTATCGATTATTGCGTTGGTAATAATCTTAATATTTTTTTTCCTCGGTGGCTCTAAGCCAATATTAGTTCATATTGCGCTGGCGTTATTTGCTGCCGGTATTTGCGGGAATCTTTACGATAGAATATTTAATGACGGCTTAGTGCGTGACTTTATTGATGTTGTCTATTGGCCAGGCAGACATTGGCCGGCGTTTAATGTCGCGGACAGCTTGCTTTGCATCGGCATTGGGCTGTTGATGCTCTCGACCTTTAAATCTCCTAAGCGTACTTGATAAATTGGGGTACTGTCTTATTCGGAAGTTTTCTCGAATACGTGCTCAGCTACATAAATAGGTGTATTTGACGCTGCTCCCAGGGCAATCGCATCGGAAGGGCGGCTGTCAATTTCAACGGTTCGTCCGTTCGAGGATAGATGTATCTGCGCGAAAAAAGTATGGTTACGCAAATCATTTATTACTATCCTATCTATTTTAGCGCCGAGATTTTCAATCACGCTGTCTAATAAGTCGTGCGTCATCGGGCGGGGAGCCTTGATTCCCTTCAATCGGCGATCAATGGCAAAAATTTCTACTATACCGATAACAATGGGGAAACCACGCTCGCCGTGACGTTCTTTTAATACGATTATCTGCTGGTCTGATGTCTCATTAATGATTATGCGCGACAATTCGACTTCTACGTACATTTCTGCACCACCTTCCTTGTGTCAACAGCCTAATTCCGAAAGATGTTTTTCAACAGTTTCTAATTGTTCTGTCAGCTCAGAAAGCCTTTCTCTGGCATGGGCTACCACTTCCGGTTTGGCTTTGGTTACAAAATTCTCGTTGGCCAATTTAGCTTCAACAGCTTTTTTGGCTTTTACTGCTTCCTGTTTTTCTTTTTTCAGCCGGGCTCGTTCCGCTTCGATGTCTATTATATCGTGCATATAAAATGACATTCCGTCAACTACCGAAACAGCAGCTTTTGCAGGTTTTGGAATGTTAACTCCAGGATTAAAATCTTTTAGGCCTGCCAAATGGCAAATAAGATCGGAATTGGCAGTTAAAGTGTCGAGAATCTCAGCCGATACGTTTGCCGAAGCTGATACCTTTTCAGAGTTGGGTATGTTGTATTTATTTTTCATATCTCTGTAAGTTCGGACCGGAGTTTGAACGCTTGATATTTGCTTTTCAATGTCTTCATTAATGAGGGTATCAAGCCCTTCAGGCCATTGTGCAACTACTAAGGCATCGGATTCTTTTGCATGGGCTAATCCCTTTAGTTCTCTGACGGGTACAATTTCGTTTAGCTTTTGGAATATCCCCTCGGTAATAAACGGCACAAACGGATGCAATAGACGCAAAATCTGGTCCAATACAAAAGCAAGGACATTCTGAGCAATTGGTTTTTGCTGCTCATCCTGCATTCTCGGCTTTATCCATTCCAAATACCAGTCACAAAAATCGTTCCAGAAGAATTTGTAAAGCTGTGCTAAAGGTTCGCTGAATTTGTATTCATCTAAATATTTGCCGGTCTCGTTGACGGTTTTTGCCAATCGCGACAAAATCCACTTGTCAGTTATGTCCATCTTTTCTGGATCAAATCTATCAGGGTCGATTCCATCGAGATTCATCAAGGCAAAACGTGAAGCGTTCCAGAGCTTATTACAGAAATTTCGCCCGATATCAAACTTAGGTGACGTATTGGCTTGTCGCTCATCAGGCAGTGTCATTAGTACTACAGGCATTCGGATGTCCTGCGTTTCCGTGGTCATGCTGGCCAATGTGAACCGCATTGCATCGGCCCCGTGGCTGTTAATAGCTACTAATGGATCAATTCCATTGCCCAGACTTTTGGACATTTTACGACCTTCGCCGTCCTGAATCATCGCATGAATATATACGTCATTGAACGGAATGTCTCCAATGCAATACTGCCCCATCATTACCATGCGCGAGACCCACAGAGTGATGATTTCCCTCGCAGTACAGAGTACGTCACCAGGGTAGAATTTTTCAAGTTCGGATGTCGTATCCGGCCAACCCATTGTACTAAAAGGCCAAAGAGCCGAGCTGAACCACGTATCCAGAACATCCGGATCCTGCACTATTGTGCTTATTGGGTGCCTAACCTTGCCGATTTGATTGAATGCATCTGTACCAAATTCACTCTTGAACTGATCGTTCTCAGCTCTGTACTTCTCTATTTCTCTCATGCCGACACTCGGGTGATGGTGCTCCGGGCTGAGAACCCTGCTTAGAAGGTCAAGAGCATTGTCTCCCTTTTTGCTTTTGGCGCACACATAGATTGGATATTTGTCTTCAATTGACCTTTCTGACTGATAGTAGTGGACGTCTTCTCTCAATTCGCACAATTCGAGGAATATGTCAAACTGTGTATAAAACTCATCTCTTATCCTTTTTTGCACTGTGTCATCACTTTCATAGGGTGATCGATGCGCTGCACTTGTGAGCGTGATAGTCCAAATTGGTATTCTGTGTCCCCACCAAAGCTGTCTGCTGATTGGCCAATCGCGGAGGTTTTCAAGCCAGGTTTGATAAGTTTTCGCATAGCGTTCTGGTATAAATCTCAATCGTCCATCGAGCAGAGGCTTTAGAGCCAAACCGGCAAGCGAATTCACCGGCATATCCGTACCCTCGATTAGCCTATCGCCAAATTTTTCAGCGAGATGCTCGATAGGTTTCTTAACGGCAATATACCATTGGTCGGAAAGATACGGCTCGATAGGTACGTGGCTGCGGTAACTGTGGCCGACTTCATGGGTATATTGGCGAACATCCTCAAGAAGATTTTCCTGGCGGAACCACTCGATGACAGCCTCACGTGCCTCAAAGCGGTCCATGCCAAGTAGAGCTTGTGCTTCCGGAGAATCAGCATCCGACCAGCCATATTTATCACTGATTGAACCATCTGGTGCCATTACGTTTACAATATCCAGTCCGTGCCTTTGGCCAATTTCCCAGTCATCGGGATCGTGAGCAGGTGTAACTTTCAAAAAGCCGGTAGAAAATCGTGCCTTTTCATCTTCACTATTAGGATCAGGCAAAACAACATGCTCATCGGCAATGATTGGTATAATACGGCCTACGATGGGAAGTCGAACTTTTTTGCCTAATAAATATTCGGCACGAGGGTCTCTCGGATTCATAGCGACAGCTGTATCACCAAGCATCGTTTCAGGCCTTGTTGTGGCTACCGTCACATATTCAAGTCTTTTACCATCAATTTCCACAGGCTCAACAAGAGGATACTTCAAATACCAGAAGTGACCCTGTACGGTTTCATGTTCTACTTCGTCATCGGCCAACACTGTCTGTGTGGCTGGGTCCCAGTTGACTAATCGTTTGCCGCGATAGATAAGCCCGTCTTTAAAGAGCTTGAAGAACGTTGCTCGGACAGCCTTTGCGCAAACCTCATCCATCGTGAAGCGTGTTCTCTCCCAGTCACATGAGCAACCCATTGCTTTCAATTGGCTGATGATTGTGGCTTCATATTCATCCTTCCATGCCTGTATGCGGGCGACAAATTCCTCACGCGCAAAATCTGTTCGCCGTTTTCCTTCTTCTGAGAGTATTCGCTTCTCAACGACCGTTTGAGTTGCAATACCGGCGTGATCGGTGCCTGGCATCCATAGTGTATTATATTGTTGCATCCGCCGAAGGCGGATTAAGATGTCCTGTAGTGTATTATTTAGTGCGTGGCCGAGGTGTAGTGGAGCTGTGACGTTAGGTGGTGGAATTACGATAGTATAAGCCTTTTGGCTGTTTGCAGAGTCAGCGTGGAAGTATCGGCCGGCGAACCAAATTTCCGTGGCCAGTTTTTCTATTGCTTTAGGTTCATAGACTTTCGGGAGTTTTTCGTCCATGATTTTTCCAATATTAGGAAAATCTCCCAAAAAAATTCCGGCACATTTGAGCACCGGAATTTAATATTAATAAAAACAGGCAAGAAAGTAAAGTGAGCAATCTGGCTAAATTTTGCCTGTACTTAGTAAGATTTTGCTATGCGAATCTAATGTCCTAATCGAGGTTCATGGTCATTAAAAACTCCGCATTAGTCCGGGTTTTAGATAGCCTATTTTTTAAGAGTTCTACTGCCTCGACCGGATTCAATTCGCTCAGGACTCTTCGCAGCCGATATACAAGCTCCAGCTCTTTGGGATCGAGAAGTAACTCTTCCCTTCTTGTTCCGCTTCGGCTGATGTCAATAGACGGCCAGATTCTTTTGTCAACGAGACGTCTGTCGAGGTGCAATTCCATATTTCCGGTTGCCTTAAATTCCTCAAAAATCACCTCGTCCATTTTTGAACCTGTATCGATTAAGCAGGTTGCGAAGATACTTAATGAGCCGCCTTCTTCGATGTTTCTCGCAGCACCGAAGAACTTCTTTGGCATCTGCATTGCACTGGCGTCAACGCCACCGGTAAGGATTCTGCCGGAATGTGGGGTTTCGCTATTATAGGCACGGGCAAGCCGGGTTAGCGAGTCTAATAGAATCACAACGTCATAGCCATATTCAACCAGTCTTTTTGCTTTTTCTATAACGACCTCGGCAACTTGGCAGTGGCGTGCAGAGGGTTCATCGAAAGTGGAGCTGATAACCTCAACACCTGGACCGACTTTTCGCTCCATTTCTGTAACCTCTTCGGGCCTTTCATCTATCAGCAGCACTATAAGTTTTGCCTCAGGACTGTTTGTAGTTATGGCATTTGCTATTTTTTGCAAGAGAATGGTCTTACCTGTTCTCGGAGCCGCAACTAACAGGCCTCGCTGACCCCTTCCCACCGGTGTTACCAGGTCAATTATTCGCATATTTAACTCATTGGGTGCGGTCTCGAGTATAAAACGTCTCTCCGGATGTAGCGGCGTTAAATCGCTAAAGACTATTTTATCCGAAAGCAAGTCAGGATTCTCATAGTTAATCGCTTCGACCCGCAGAAGGGCAAAATACTTCTCCGAATCTTTTGGCGGCCTGATTTGCCCTGACACGATGTTTCCCGTGCGCAAGCCAAAACGCCTGATTTGAGAGGGTGAAACGTAAATATCATCGGAAGAAGATAGGTAGTTATAACGAGGATTTCGTAGGAATCCATAGCCATCCGGCAGAACTTCCAGCACGCCTTCGCCGTACATTAAGCCGTTCTGGCGAATACGCTCTTTGAGAATTCTGAAAATCAGATCCTGTTTCTTAAGGGCGCTGTATTCTGTGATACCTTCTTTCTTGGCAATATCGTGCAGTTCAGCCACGGTTAGTTTTTGTAGGTCTGTCAGGTATAGCTCACCTTTCTTAATCCGCTCGTATTTGGCATGGGTGGATTCTTCCTCTAATCTTCTCTTTTCTTCAGCTTCATCAGGTGTCTCAATATCGGCGATTTCTTTTGTTGTAAGTGTAGCCAAATCACTTTGCATTTCTGCTTGAGGTTCGTGTTCGATGTCAGCCTGTACGTCTTCATCAGCTTTTTTCTTTGAGATTCTGCGTTTTTTAACTGTGGCCTTTTCTGTTTTTGCAGTAGCTTTTGCCATGATTACTCCTTTTTACCCTTGCAAAGATTAGTTATCACCCTTACAGAATCAGGGTTATGATTTAGCTAAACAATCTTCTCGCAGGATTCAGTAGGGTTTGGGCTTTGAATAGTAAAAATAAAACCTAAATCTGGAAATTAACCAACATTTGTATCCGAAATCTTTATTAAATCGCAACTACCTATTTATTCACAATATAAGAGAAGATATCAGCGACTTGCCTGACCAGTGCCTGGAAGTCTGAATTGTTATCGATAACATTATCGACGATGGAAGCCTTATTGTCCAGAGAAATTTGAAAATTTTCTCTGATTTTTATTTGATTTTCGTCAAAACCCTTCATTTTTTTGGCCCTATCTATTCTTATTTTACGCTTGCAATTGACAAAAATCAGCCTATCGCATCGTTTAGCCCAACCGACCTCTGCTAATAACGGCATATCCAGTACAATTGCCTTAATTTGACTTTGATGGTTATATCGCTCTATAAGCTCCTCAGTTCGTTCCAAGACGAGAGGATGTATAATTTTATTAAGCAATAGAAGCTTTTCGGTATTAGCAAATACGACTTTAGCTAATTTCCGATTATCGATTTCCCCAGCAGAATTCAAAATAGCCCGGCCAAACAGAGTGGTAATTTTTTTTCTCACACCCGTTTTTTGGAGTAACTCGTGGACAATCTTATCGGCATCGATGACCTTACAGCCAAGTTTGGCAAACTCGGCTGCAACTGTGCTTTTACCGGAAGAAATACCACCCAGGATGCCTATTATTGGCTTTTTTTTGCTATTGCCCACAGCCAGGCATTTTAATTACTTTGGATAGGTCAGTCAAGGTAATTGGAATTCTACAATTTTTGACTGGTGGATGTCAAGGTTTGTTTTTAAACATTTATTTTTTTAAAAGTTGACTTCATTTTTTAGTCCTGTAATTAGTGGTTGTTGCTTGGTTTGAATAATGCGTGAAATAACTGTCCGTGAACTACTTAATCACGTTTTCCTTTAAGCTCTTCTTTTTCTGACAGAACTCACAATTTTCCCTTCGTCCAGCCCTTTCCAAAAAGTGTTATACCCCACAAAATCATTGATGTTACCTTAGTAAAAAGGTATATTAGTGAATTGAAAAAAAGATAAGTCTGATATGGAGGTTTTTAGCGTGCGGTTAATCATACGTATTCTAATCCTAACAGAACTTTGGCTGGTCATTTTCAGCAACGTGAATGCAGAGCAGGTCGATTTTTATGACGCTACCGATGACATTTCAGCATACTATGGATTTGAAGAAATAGAAATAATAAAGCTGGAGTGGGGAATAAAAGACCTGAGAGTCGCTGATTTTAATGGTGACGGCCGAGACGATATTGCAGTGGTCAATAACAGAAAAGCTAAGATTGAGCTGCTTATTCAAAAGGAAGCTGTTGGGCCGAGTGAAACAGAGATTGCCGTTGATCCTAATGACATAGATGTAAATGTAATCAGCGTTTCTACACGTTTTGATAGACGTAATGTTCCCGTTTCGCAAAAAATCTATAGTTTCGCTTGTGGGGATTTAAATTCAGATGGGATGCCGGACCTGGCTTTTTATGGCGAACCAAAAGGCCTATATGTCATATTGCAAAAGGCTGGCGAGTCGGAAGCAGACAGTTTAAAATCGTTAAGCTGGCATACCAGGAAGAGAATAGCTATTGAGGATGGTCTTGTAACCTCCAATGCGCTGGCGTGTGCCGACTTGAATAAGGATGGTGCCGATGACCTGGTATTGGCTGGTCAGGATGGTATTTATATCCTTTTGCAAAGAGAAGATGGCTCATTAGCGGAGCCGGTGAAATATCCTACTACCGCGCTAACATTAGGTGTTAAGGTGGGCGATTTAAATTGTGATGGTATAAACGACCTTATCCTTATAACAAATGACGATGAAAAGTTGGTTCATGTGCGGTTAGGTCTTGAGACAGGACAGCTCGGACCACAAATCCGTTTTTTTATCGAGAAGCCCTCCGTATTCGAGCTTTGTAATCTGGATGCAAAAGCTGGTGACGAAATATTGGTTGTCGATTCGGTGAGCAAGCGGCTGATTTGCTACAAATTTATCGCAGATGACCGGAAAAATACCGATTGGCCAATCCTTTTTTATCCTCTTGCTTCAAGCGAAGGAAGTGCGAAACGCGATTTGGTCATCGGTAATTTTGATGATGACGGTTTGAACGATATTGTAATAAGCGATCCAGGTGCTGCAGAGCTTATCTTCTATAAACAGATATCAGGACTTGGACTGGCAAAGCCGGTGAAATTTCCTGCTTTTGCTGATATTGTGGGTTTATCTGCCGCTGATATCGATGATGATGGAAAAACTGAGCTGGCTATTTTGAGCGTTAAAGAAAAAGTAATCGGTATAAGCCGATTTGAGGATGATAGATTATTGTTCCCTAAGCCTCTCGATTTAATTGGTGAGCCATTGGCAATGGAGCTTGCTGATATTGACGGAAATAGTACCGTAGATTGCGTTTATATATCCAGAGATACTAATGATAAAAGAGCCTTACGGGTATTTTATAACATAAAGGCAGTGATAGGTGGAGAAACTTCACCGCTTAAAGCTAAAGGTAAACCAACCGGCAGATTACAGATTGATGTGCCGAATGAAACTATGCCAGCTTTGGAGCTTGAAAAACTCACCGCTAATCCGGACGGTTTGAAGGTGCTTGATGTTGATCAGGACGGTTTGCAGGATGTTCTGATATTCATTAGCTATGAGCTTCCGATACTGGTTCGTCAGGTGCAGAAAAATAAATTTGAAATAGTTGACTCCCCGAAAGCACAGGCCAGTCTGATTAAGGATGCGAGTCTGCATTCGGTAGCTGTTGCAGATATAGACGGTAAACCCGGCGAAGAATTATTGTTGACACAAAAGAACTTTGCAAGGGGCTTAGTGTTCGCGGAGGGTAGAAACTGGAGTATTATCGACCAATACAACGCTAAAAGCACAGAGAACCAGATATCTGCTGTTGCTGCTTTTGATATTGATAACAGCGGTTCTGAAGCCAGACCGGCTATACTGTTGCTGGATGGTCAAAAGGGTCGCCTTCAGATACTAAAAGCTGGAGAAGATAAAACTTATCGCTTTGAAATGGAACTGGACGTCGGCAAGTGGGACGTAACAGCTCACCTGAAGATGTTGTTCGCACCGCTTATTGGCAGCGAGAGCAAATCTGTTCTGTTGTTCGATGGCAGGAAGTTCGCGCTTATTGTGCCACCTGTTAATAGTGAAGTTCAATACCATCTGGAGCAACAGTTCAGTTACGAGACAAAAATAAAAGATGGTATGTATGGTAATCTTACTGCTGGGGATATTAACTCTGATAATCGGACTGACATCATTATGGTCGAATATAATCGTAACCATATTGAAATCCTTGCGCTCGATCACGATGTCAAGCCGATTCCTGCAATGCGTTTCAAGATATTCGAGCAGAAAAGCTATCGCGATATTAAAAGTCGCACTGAATTTGCAGTTGAACCGCGGGAGATGTGCGTTGCTGATGTTACAGGTGACGGGAAAAAAGATTTGGTTACTATTATCCATGACCGCATAATTGTTTATCCTCAAGACTGATTTTGTTTCTCGTGACTCGCAAAAGACAAAATGGTACGTAACGGCAAAAAGGTTTTTGTTGCGCTTAGCGGTGGAGTAGATAGCTCAACCTCTGCAGCTCTATTGCTTGAAGCCGGCTGTTATTGTGCCGGTGTCTTTATGATTACAGGTGAGTACAGCAACTGTGAGGATGCTGAAGATATTGCCAGAAGGCTTGGTATAAAATTTTATGTCCTCGACCTTCGCAAAGATTTCGAGCGAATCCTTGATTATTTTTGCAACGAGTACAAGGGAGGTCGAACACCCAATCCCTGTGTTTTATGCAATAGATTGATAAAATTCGGAAAATTATGGGATTTTGCGAGAAGTAAAGGAGCTGAGCTGCTTGCGACCGGCCACTATGCAAGAATCCTTGAACATAATGGGCAGTTGGGCTTATACGATGCCGTTTATACGGATAAAGACCAGTCTTATGCTTTATCCATGATTGACAGCAGGATTTTACCGTATATCATTTTACCGATGGGAAAAAGCGGTTCAAAAGATCAAACACGTAAGATAGCAGCGAAATTTGGCTTGGGCAATGCACAAAAGGCGGAATCTCAAGAGATATGTTTTATTCCCGACAATGATTATGCAGCGGAGCTTGAGCATCGCTGTCCCGAACTTATTCATGGCGGCAACATTACCGATAGCGATGGCAACATCTTAGGCAGGCATAATGGTATCCATCGATTCACTATAGGCCAACGACGGGGTTTACGAGTAGCAATGGGTAAGCCCTACTATGTAGTGAATATTGACGCCCAAAGTAAAACGGTAACACTCGGCCCAAAGGGAGAACTTGTACATAAGCGGCTTTATGCTACGGATGTGAATTGGTTGATAGATGAGCCAACATCAGCGTTTCGCGCAAGAGTGAAAATACGCTATAATGATAAAGGTAACTCTGCGTTGATTTCTCCACATGGTGATAGTGTGGTTGTAGAATTTGATGAACCTAAGCCTGCCATAACACCTGGTCAGCTTGCCGCATTCTATGTTCAGGAAAGGAAAAATAATAGAGTTGTAGGTGCCGGCTGGATTGATAAGGTGTCCGATTGAATTACCTGGCAGCAACAGGGATGCAGGCCTTGGGGAAAACTGGGGTTAAATATGAATAATTATATATGGCTTTAGGTTATGCCGGTAGATGGCGACATTTTGGATTTGCTCCAGCAGAAAGTAGCCCAAATGGCAAAAGAGATGCAGCGAGCGATAATATTACAACCAGGAGCAATTGGTGACTGCATATTAACTTTGCCCTTGGCTAAGTTTATGAAAGATACTCTACAATTAGGTGGGGTGGATCTTTTGGGACGCACCGAATATATTGGCATTTTGCCTGGCAGAACATGTATTGATGGAATTCGCTCCATAGATTCGACGGATTTACATAGACTGTTTATTGAACCGAATGCATTCGACCTTGCAGATAGAGATCCTTTAATAAACGCTTTTGATGACTATGCCTGGATTGTGACATTCCTGGGTGAGCCAAACGGCAACTTTGAACAAAACCTGATTTTCACCGCCAATTGCAGCCATAGCGCGGAAGTGATAACGTTGTCGATGAAACCGCCCGGAGGCTTCAGTCAGCATTTAACAGAATTTTATACACAACAGTTTAAAGACCAGAGCGGCTTTTCATTGGAAAATTCCACAGATCAGTTTTCTGATATTCTTATAACGACCACGGAAGCTGATAGAGACAGAGGCAAAGAACTATTGGAAGAAATAGACTTTGACTTTTCTAAAAAGCTGATAGTAATCCACCCCGGCAGCGGGGGGCTGAGTAAGTGTTGGCACTTGGATAATTTTCTGGCTGTAGCCGAGGAAGCTGGTTCAAAAGGTATCGAAGTGATATTCTTGTTGGGACCGGCTGAACTGGATAAATTTACTAAGGCGAGAATTCGAGACATAAAAAGTGTTGCGAAGTGTCTGATGGATTTGTCTTTGACGCAGGTTGTAGGACTTTTAAGTTGTGCCGATGGATTTGTAGGTAATGACAGCGGTGTTACACACTTGGCTGGTGGATTAGGTATCCGGACATTGGCTATTTTCGGCCCAACGAATCCGGCAGTTTATAGACCCATTGGACCGGCTGTAACAGTGTTTGAGAATAGAAGTGTGGCTTTCGCGGAAGAACCATCGGCGATCTTGCAGCAGGAGCTACTGGCGTCTTTGTTGCCATTAGGTTAGATGCCGGTGTTGACCACATTAGTTATTTTATTATAATGGCCGAAGTTAAGATATATCTTGCCGGATTCCAATGTACAATAATGTTATGGGAACGAGTGATAGTTATACAGGAAATATCATAGAGACGTGCCTATGCCTATAAAAACTTTAGGTGAGTTAGCTGAATATATAGGTGGCCAGCTTTGTGGCGACCCAAATATTGTTATCACGTCTGCCTCTACTTTGGGACGGGCACTTGAAGGTGATATAAGCTTTTTGGTCAACCGCAAATATCAAAAGCAGCTCAGAACAACCAAGGCAAGTGCGGTAATTGTGGGAAAAGAGATCACCGAAAGCTCGGTTCCTCTTTTAATAGCTGAAGACCCTTACTATGCCTTTATGCAAATTATGGTGTTGTTGCACGGTCATCGCAAGCATAAAAAGGTGGGGATAAGCCCGCGGGCCTCAATTTCGGATAGTGCAAAAATAGGTATAGATTGTAATATTCATGATTTTGTGGTAGTTGCTGATGAGGCCAAGATAGGGGATGGTTGTGTGATTTACCCCAGCGTGTTTATCGGGCAGGGTGTGCAAATCGGAAATGACAGTATAATATATCCTAATGTTACCATTTATGACGGCTGCAAAATTGGAAATCGTGTAATTATCAATTCAAATTCAACAATTGGTGAAGACGGCTTCGGCTATGCCAGTTATAAAGGTATACATCACAAAATACCACAAATTGGTGGGGTTGTAATAGAAGATGATGTTGAAATTGGTGCCTGTTGTGGAATCGAGCGAGGGACACTTGGTGATACCATTATAGGTCAGGGCAGTAAATTGGGTGACTTGGTCACTATAGGACACGGCACAAAAATCGGTTCACATTGTTTGCTTGTGGCTCAGGTAGGAATAGCCGGCTCAACGACACTTGGTCATCATTGTGTAGTAGGGGGGCAGGTGGGTATTGTGGGCCATATCAATATCGGCAATAACGTTACCATTGCAGCCCAGGCCGGTGTAGTGAACAACATTCCAGACGGCCGGGTTGTCTTGGGCGCGCCTGCTATAGAAGCTAACCAGGGTAAGCGTGCATACAGCATGATACAATATCTGCCTGAGATGCGTCAGAATATTCGGAGCCTTCAAAGTCAAATTGAACAAATGAGTTCGTCTTTCGAATCGGAGCCTGAAAAGCCATCTGAACCGAATATTGAACCTTAATTAATATTACTTGGTCCCACATGAAAGACGCGAATCTCTGGAAAGTGGATATTGAATACGAGTTTCCCTTTCGAGCGGGCTGATTCCTTGAACGAAATACAAGATACAAGACACGAGACACGAGGTGTGCTTGGTTTGATCGCTGGGGGAGGTAGATTACCCTTTCTGGTGGCCGATGGTGCTAGAAGGGCTGGATTAAAGGTAATTTGTGTTGGCTTGGTGGACAACGCGGAGAACAGCTTGGCCAATGAAGTTGATGTTTTTTATAGGGTAGCCATTGCCCGGCCGGGTAGCTGGATACGCAATTTAAGAAAACACAATGTCACCAAGACAATAATGGTCGGGCGAGTTGCTAAATCACGATTGTTTACACCATGGCGAATCCTACGATATATGCCGGACTGGCGGGCGATTAGGATATATTACTGGCGGCTGCGTGGTAAAGACAAACTGGACGATTCGGTTTTACGTGCCTTAGCTGACGAGTTAGCGACCGGCAGTATAATATTGGAGAATTCCACGATGTACTGTAAAGAGCACCTGGCAATAGCAGGCCTGATGACGAAGCATCAGCCAAGCTCATCAGTTGAAGGAGATATTGAATTTGGTTGGCAGATTGTCAAAAGGCTTGGCGAGCTGGACATCGGCCAGGCTATAGCAGTGAAAGAAAAAGAGGTGCTCGCTGTGGAGGCTATAGAGGGAACCGCGGAGATGATTAAGCGAGCAGGCCAGTTTTGTAAATCGGGGGGCTGGACGCTGATTAAAGTTTCCAAACCGAGTCAGGATATGCGATTTGATGTGCCATGTGTGGGGCCGGATACAGTCAGAAGTTTAGCTAAAAATGGGGGCAAATGCTTAGTTGTTGAAGCAGGTAAAACAATAATTATTGACAAACCTGAAACCATAAAGCTGGCTGATCAATTGGGAATAGCTGTTCTGGGCCATTGAGTCAATCGTGGTTATTACTTTTCTGCAGTAAAAACTAACTCTATTCCGTAGCAGGGGAAAATATAGCAGAGTTTTTCTTCGTAGAACTCCTGCAGTGAACGGTGGCAATTAAACACGAATCCAAGGAGTTTTTTAATTTGACGTGTCACCCAAAATGGAGATCTGAACAAGAGACGCTGAGAAATGATATTTATCCTTATGTCAGTATAAAAATTGGGAACTTTTCTTCTCATCTGTTGTTCTGTGTTTACAAAATAGTAAAAAGTGTACAGACCAAAAGGCCTTTTGTGCGTGTAATCTGAATAGTAATATGGATTGGAAAAATGCGGTACAAAAACGTATGCTTTGCCTTGTTTTTTCAGGACTCTAACGATCTCCCGCATTAAATTCTCAAAATTTTCCATGTGCTCAAGAACACTTCTGCAGTGAATTTCATCAACCGAATTGTCCGGAATAAAAGAAAGTCCTTCTTCGAGGTTCGCTACTATATCCACCTCTGGCAGGTTGATTCTGTCGATACCGATTCTTCCCTTTCTTTTTTTGGGGCCGCAACCCAGTTCGATAATTATAGGCTGGCCGCTGTTTAGAATTTGGTCTAAGTCTATTTTAATTTGAGTATTCATTTATGCCTCTTAAACTTTGAGTTTTTCTCATCATATTTGTTTGTTTTTTAAGGATGTCAGTATGCCTTTTCCTGCAATTAAAACGAGATTTATGTTTCACAACCTTCCGATTGTGGATTATATCAGATTGCACGAAGCAGGCAATCTGTAATCAATCTTTTTGAATGAGAGCCGATTGACCGTGTGACTCAAATAAATATAATCAAGGTGTTTGTTGGATGGAGTTTTGGATTGGACTTTTATAGAGATACCGAAGTTAATATATGCTGGACTTGTGTTAAGGGAATACCTGGGCGTAAATGGTTTTTAGCTCTATAATATTTGTCTTTTTCTTTTTACCGATTGTTCTTGCCGGTTATTATTTGCTCTCACTGCCAGCTCTTGTGGGTTTTGCACCAAAGTTCTGGCGACAAATGAGCAATCTGTTTTTGTTGTTGGCAAGTCTGGTTTTCTATTTCTGGGGTGAGAATTTCCTGATCTGGATTATTATTACCACCACATCCATAGATTATATATGCGGCCTATTAATATCAGGGGGGCTATATCGTCGTAAAATTCAAAAATTAGAGATTGGTGCTCCCAGAACACGTTTACAAAAATTAGGACTTTTAATATCTATATGCTCAAACCTGGGCTTTATATGTGTATTCAAATATTTCAATTTCGGCGTTGATAGCTACAACAATCTTGTAACGGAACTGGGATTGTCTGCTTTCCGCTGGAATGATGCTATTCGCATAACCCTACCATTGGGAATCAGCTTTTATACATTTCAATCGATGAGCTACACTATCGATGTTTATCGCGGCTACATGCGTGCTACGCGCAATCTGATCAACTTTGCTTGTTATGTTACTATGTTTCCACAGTTGGTAGCGGGACCAATAATACGCTATAAAGATGTGGCTAAGCAGTTAGTCCATAGGGCTGCTACACGATCACTTTTTGTTTCAGGAATCAGCAGGTTTATTCTGGGATTAGGCAAGAAGGTGATAATCGCTAACACCGTCGCTGTCCCAGCGGAAAAGATTTTTGCCCTTCCTGCAAATGACCTCACCACCGGCGTAGCATGGCTTGGAGTTGTCTGTTACACGCTGCAAATATACTTTGATTTTTCGGGTTACTCCGATATGGCTATCGGACTGGGACGAATGTTTGGTTTTGAGTTTCGTGAGAACTTCGATTATCCATACATTTCGAAATCGATGAGGGAATTCTGGCGAAGGTGGCATATTTCACTATCAACATGGTTTAGGGACTATCTTTATATACCTCTGGGAGGCAGTCATCGCTCCACAGAGAGAACGTACTTTAATCTCATAGTGGTTTTCTTTTTGTGTGGTTTGTGGCATGGTGCATATTGGACGTTTGTTGTATGGGGACTATACCATGGCCTATTCTTGATTCTGGAACGGTTATGGCTTGGTGAATTTCTGGCTAAGCGACATGCTGTTATAAGCCAGACGTACACATTGTTAGTTATAATGTGTGGGTGGGTAATATTCGCTTCGGATACCTTTTCACATGCGATTAGTTTTTTGGCAGCCATGTCAGGATTTGCCAAGGTATCTGGTACAGCTCATAGTGTGTCATGGTATCTGTCTCGTGACGTCCGTATAGCATTGATTATTGGTATTGTTTTTTCGATGCCTGTTTTACCAGCCCTGGACGAGTGCTGGAAAAAGTTTATGATTTCACGCAAAGGGATGCTAAAGACGACACTTGAGTTGCAATTTTCGTTTGTCTATGTAATAGGTCTTTCCTTAGTTTTAGTAATATCTTTAATGTTGCTGTCTGCCGGAACGCATAATCCATTTATCTATTTTCGTTTTTGAATTATGGTATCTATCATGGGCAATTCGCCGACACATAGGATAAAGGACGGATTTCTAATATTGATATTTGTCGGGTCAGTTTGCCTTCCCCTTATCGGGTTTTTGGAAGGTTGGGGCAATTCAGGGGACTTGGGAGAGAAGCGGGTTCTTTCTAAATGTCCCGTTTTAGGAGCAGATCCACTTGAGACTATTCCTGAAAAGTTCGATGCTTTTTACAAAGACCACTTTGGTTTTCGTAATAACCTAATCCGCGGACACAATTGGATAAGGTATAAGTTATTTAAAGGTGAAACCTATGGCGACGTGCTTATTGGAAAGGAAGGCTGGTTGTTCTTGACAAAGGCTCGTATCATTTCTGACTACTTGGGTCAAAACCCTTTGACGCCGAAAGAGTTAGCTACGTGGAAAGAGACCCTTGAGCGACGTCAAGAATGGCTTGCTGAACGAGGTATTCGTTATTTGTTCGTAGTCGCGCCCAACAAAGCTATGATTTACTCCGAGATGCTCCCTGAACACATCTACAGAAACAAGCGTAAAACACACATGGACCAGCTTGTAGATTATTTGAGCGAAACTTCAAAGGTTGAGTTCCTGGATTTGCGAGATGCTTTATGTAATGCAAAAGCCACTGGTTTAGTATATCATCCGCGCGATTCTCACTGGAGTGAGCGAGGAGCTTTTGTTGTGTATCGAGAAATCTGCAATCGTTTAGTAGAATTGTTTCCTGATATTTATCCATGGTCAATAGAGGATTTTACTATCACTATTGAGAAGCAAGTTGGGGATTTGGCTACTATGCTGGGATTGGGTGGTGAACTTATATTAGAATGTGAGGTATTTAAACCTCGAAAGGAGCGAAACGCGTATCGAGTGAACCTGACTTTGCCGGACCAGTATCCA
>Ga0315537_1000550_pt1 | contig 29343 bp, 23 predicted proteins | sample SalMarSW160270MG_FD_203091 | JGI IMG/M metagenome (GOLD analysis project Ga0315537, IMG submission 203091) | Salt marsh sediment microbial communities from the Plum Island Ecosystem LTER, Massachusetts, United States - Salt Marsh Sediment SW1602-70 ...
CCGTTACGGCGATGGCGGTGTCGTGGAACTGGATTTAATTTGCGAATATATCCTCAATAAGAAGGGTTATGAGAAATACAAGCCGGAATCAGTCAAGCAAACGCTGCTTACGGAAGAATAGAAATAAACGGCTGTGCAAATAAGGCTTTGATAAAAAAGGTGTGAAACAGGAAACAAGAAATGTTAAAGAAAATTGGCCGCTTTTTTGAAGAACATGTTGAGAAGATAGTTTTAATTATTATAGGTTTATTATGCGCCTTACTCTTTATTTGGCGTGTTCTTTTAAGTCCCAATATTATTGAATACAAAAACAACGAAGGCACGACAATAAACATCAGCCCGGGCGAGATTGATAATTATGTTTACCAGGACGCCTTACAATTAAGTACGAGACAAAGCGGCTCACCTGTTACAGATATCAATTCGTACACGCCTAAACTGAACGAGTTCCTCGCCGTCCTCGATTCGGCTATAATAAATGTCGATACCCGTCAAATTTTACCGAATCCCGAGATTATTACACCAACGGTTGTTGCCCGCGGCGAATATAACCTTCCTTATATCGGCCAGATCACCGAAGTTGCATCGGAACATATCAGGGCCGCCGCTTATGTGCCTATCGAGCCTGTCACTGAACAGAGAACTTATACGCAGGTTGAGAATGAGCCCAACGATATCGATCTTGTAACAGTTGAAGGCAAGTTTGACATAGAAGGATTGTACAAGAGATTCCATGAAAGTTTCTTTGACCAGGTCGAGGAACAGTGGGCCGACCCGTGTCTTGCCATACCTGTATTTGCCACAGTAAATCTGCAAAGGCGTGAACTCTTAAACAACGGCACATGGGGTGATTGGCAGAATGTCCCCCGGCCCGGCATCGACCATAACAAAAGACTGCTTGATCTGATTCAGGAAGGAAGTAAACTTCCGCCGGGCGGCCTGAAAGTACAGATGCTTAAATTCGATGATCCGCAGGTACAAGTGGAAATACTGCAGCCCGACACTTATCATTTTGCTTCGGCCAGGGAAGATTGGTTTCCTCCCTTATTACACCGTGACTACGCATCAGCCATAAAGAAAGAAATGCAGCAGGAAAAACGTGACGCCCGCGAGGCGGAACAACAGGAACGCTCGAGAGAAGCAGGTGAGCGTCGCAGCACAAGAACAAACGCAAGAGGTGGAGGTATGGGCGGATTTTTAGATGGAGGCGGAGACGGACTCTTGGGCGGCCAAACAGGATCACGAAGAACAGGAGGCCGTCGCACATCCAGAGACACCGGTTTCGGCGAAACCGGAGGCAGAAACACTGGACGCACTCAAAGAGGAAGAACAGGCAGACAACAGGACAATACTATGATGGAGATGGATCGTTTTACGGGAGAGGAGGGCGCAGCCACCACGGAACCTTCACCTATCGATGAAGTTTACAGAGAATACAATAAAATTAAGCTTAACTGGACTACAGATTTATCCAAAATGCGCGACCCCCTGGTATTCTGGGCGCATGATGATACGGTCGAACCGGAAAGCAGTTATCAATACAGAATCCGGTTAGGTGTTTTTAATCCTGTTGCAGAAGGAGACGAAGACAATGTAGTCTTATGGAGTGAGTTTTCAAAAGTAACTGAAACTATCGAGATTCCCGGCAAGCTTTACTTCTTCGTAAAAGGTGCACAGGAAACCGCGAAAACCGTTACTGTTACCGTCTGCAAGTATTTCCTGGGTTACTGGCGCAGCGAAGATTTCAGAGGGGTCGGTCCCGGTGAAGCAATCGGGGGTATTGTCGAATATGAACCTGAAGAACCCGAAGAAGAACCTTTTATGGCTGCAGGTGCAGGAAGACGTTATGTACAACCTGTAGTAACACCTCGATCCGAAGAGACGGCTGTAGAACCGGAATCAATTAACTACGATACGGGAGCAGTCATAGTAGCTGTTCTTGCATCAAACGAGTGGGTGACTTCCGTCGATGAAAATCTAAGCAACAAATCCTATTACGATATGCTTTACAGTTATGACGGAACCGAAATTAAACATATGCCGGCAGGTTCGAGCTACTGGCCGGAAGATATGAAATCAATCTTTGCACAAGTGCAAAGACTCTCGAGAGAGACAAAAGAACCATTTAAGGCATTCGGTTCCAGAGGCACTCAACGAAGACCGGGAACAGGTACCCCGGAAGGAGAATTCGACAATATGTATCAGGAAACGATGATGATGGATGGAATGGGCCGTTATTAACATGTAATCATCATTATTTCGCAGATAATACAAAAAGTATCGAATCTCCTGTTACCTAACAGATTTAAACGATTTTTCACCCAGGAATTTTCCCTTGCAAATTATCCTCGTCCGTCTTAACTTACCTTGTGAAATTTGGATAAAGTTATTTTATCCGTTCTGAAAACAATTCATAATTTTAAGGAACATTAATTATGGCTTTCACATTACCATTAGGCGAACGAGCACCGGATTTCAAACTCCCCGCTACAGACGGCAATGTACATCAGTTGTCGGATTTTAACGATGCCCGTGTTTTAGTAATATTTTTCACATGTAACCATTGCCCCTATGTCATCGGTTCCGACGAAATCACACGACAAACGGCCGAAAAATTCGCCCCCAAAGGGGTAAAATTTGTCGGAATCAACTCGAATAGTAAAAACACTTATGCAGAAGACGACTTCGAGCATATGGTCAAACGGATGAAAGAGTACAATTTCCCCTGGCTCTATTTGTATGACCGGTCTCAGGGTATTGCGAAAGCCTACGGTGCTTTACGCACTCCGCACTTTTTCGTATTCGATAAAGAACGCAGGCTTATTTATACGGGTCGGGGCGTGGATAATCCTCGGGAGGCCGGTAAGATAAAGGTCAACGACCTTGAAAGAGCACTAACAGAACATCTGGCCGGTAAATCCGTGAGTGTTCCGCTTACCAATCCGATCGGCTGCAATGTCAAATGGGAAGGAAAAGATGCTCACTGGATGCCGATTGAGGCCTGTGATTTGGTCTGATACAATCAAATTTGATTTGTGGTCGGATTCAGCCCATGAGATAACTATAATCAAAAAACATCTTAAACTATATATAAAAGGCGTATCTCACGGGCTAAAAAAAGAACAGCCGAAACTGTCATTACAATGGCCGTACTGCTCATAAATAATCCCGGCAAAGTGACGCATCAGGATGCAAAGAGAATCTTTCGGAATCTTATAAACAACGGGTAACATTAATGGTCAAACAAAAAAAATACCGTGGTGTTGTAATACCCATGATAACACCATTCACAGCGAACGGCTGTTTAGACCTGGACGCCGCCGAGAGAATCGCCGATCATATTCGCGCCAGTGGCGCCTGCGTATTCGTCCTGGGGACTACAGGAGAGGCGGTTTCAATCGATTCATCGGTAAAATCCAGACTTATTGAGACGGTCGTTAAAAACAATTCACATCAAACACCAACCTATGCGGGTATAATCGACAATTGTATGGCTACATCAGTGGACATGGCCAAACAGTTTTTCGAACTTGGGGCGGATGTGGTCGTTGCCTGTGTCCCAAGCTATTATCCGTTAACCGACGATGATATCCTGAACTACTTTGATACTCTGGCGGAGCACACAGGCGGACCGTTAATATTATATAACATACCGGTTACGACCGGTGTGTCGATTCCCTTAGAGGTGATTGACCGGCTTAGTCACCACCCGGCAATTATAGGATTAAAGGATTCGGCCAGGGATATAGAACGCATGAAACAAGCCGTCGAGATGTGGAAAAACAGGGAAGATTTTACATACCTTAGCGGCTGTACAACCCTGAGTGCAACTGCATTAACCATGGGCGCCGACGGAATCGTGCCGGGTGTCGGCAACATTGTGCCCGGTCTATTTAGAAAACTCTACGACGCGGTCCTAAGCGGTGATTTGGAGCAGGCTAATCGATATCAGGCCCGCTCCGATTCAATTACAGATATTTTACAGGACAAAAGAAGCTTGAGTGAATCGCTGTCGGTTCTCAAGGCGATAATGCATATCCTGGGATTCTGCAGTCCGAAAATGCTGCCGCCTCTTCGCGAGTTAACCGCCGAGCAGATTCAAGAACTCAGAGAGACTGTAAATAACATGCGTCTTTTAGAGGAAAATCATAATCTATGAAAAATTCCCGACCGATCCTCGGAATCACTATGGGGGACCCTTTCGGCATCGGTTCGAAGATTGCGGACAAGGACATAAAAGACCTGACACTCTACGGCTGGCTGGCTAAACACTGATAAGATATAATTGATCCCGCAATAATATTACTGGATTAAATATTGTGACAGAGATATGAAAAAGATAATTATCATTTTGTTGCTTTTGTTTGCATTGGCAGGATGTTCGGGTATTCCGCCGGGAGCGCAGGCGGTCCGGGATTTCGATATCAATAGATATCAGGGCAGATGGTACGAAATCGCACGACTGGACCATAGTTTCGAACGGGGCCTGAACAGTGTATCGGCCATTTATACCTTAAGAAAAGACGGCGGAATCGACGTGCTTAATAAAGGCTTTGACGGGCAAAGCAACCGATGGAAACAAGCTAAAGGCAGAGCATATTTCACTCAAGACAAAACCGTCGGTCGTTTGAGGGTCACTTTCTTTTGGCCGTTCTATGGCGGTTATAATATCATCGCCCTTGATAAGGATAATTACTCCTACGCAATGGTCTGTGGTCCAAGCAGTTCGTATCTATGGATATTGGCTCGTGAAAAAACACTAAGCAATCCGGTAATGGATAATCTGCTCAAAACCGCAGAAAGCCTCGGCTTCAAAACCAGCAACCTGATATTTGTGGAACACAACCAAAATTGAAAATAAACACAACTTAATATCGATTTTTCGACGATTAAGATTCTGTGTTTCCAATCTCTGCTGAAATTTAGTAAAATCCCTGCCATGGCACAAAGCACGAGTAAAAAATCATTTCTCAGACAATGGCGATTTACTTTGGTCCTGATTTGTTCCGTTGCGGCGGGCGCCCTGCTGGGTTATATAATCGGGCCCAAAGCCAAAGCACTTAAGCCACTCGGGGACGTGCTATTGAACCTGCTGTTTACCGCCGTTGTGCCTCTGGTATTTTTTTTCCTTTCTTCGGCGGTGGCGGCGAGCAGCAATCTCAGGCGGCTCGGCCGGATAGCCGGTCTAATGCTGGTGGTATTTGTAATAACAGGATTTCTCTCTTCCTGCCTGATGCTTTTTACAGTAAAAATTTTCAACCCGGCCAAGGACATAACTTTGGAGCTTGCCGAGCCGCCTTCACAGGAGACGGGCAGCTTTGCAAATAAAATCGTTGGCACCTTTACAGTCAGTGACTTTCCAAATCTTCTGACCCGCCGGAATATTCTGGCCCTGATTGTTTTTTCTATTCTAACCGGTTTTGCCTCACAGGCGGCGGGAGAAAAGGGACGCCCGTTCCGGGAATTTCTCGTCGCAGGAGCCGAGGTGATGGGGCAATTGATAAAGTTAATAATGCTCTATGCCCCGATTGGACTGGGCGCCTATTTCGCATATCTGGTCGGGGTATTCGGCCCTCAACTGGTCGGTACATACGCCCGGGTGGTCGGGTTGTATTACCCGGCAGCGATACTTTATTTTTTCTTTGGTTTTTCCATCTATGCTCTTATCGCAGCAGGTCGTAAAGGTTTCACGCGTTTCTGGATGCACATTCCACCGGCGGCGTTAACGGCGTGGGGCACAGGTAGCAGTCTGGCGGCACTTCCGGCCAACCTTGAAGCAGCCCAACGAATCGGAGTTCCCGAAGATGTCCGCGAAATCGTGCTGCCCCTCGGGGCAACTATTCACATGGACGGTTCCTGCCTTGCGGCGATTATGAAAATCGCGGTTCTGTTCTCTTTGTTCGGGCGGGATTTTTCGGGGCTGGACACATTCGCCGGTGCTATCGGCGTGGCCCTGCTCTGCGGAGTGGTAATGAGCGGTATCCCCGGGGGCGGCTTTCTCGGTGAAGCTTTGATTGTCTCTCTTTACGGTTTCGGTCCCGAGGCACTTCCAATTATATCGATGCTCGGCACACTGGTCGATCCGCCGGCGACAATGATTAATTCCTCCGGTGACACCGTAGCGGCGATGATGGTTACCCGCCTGCTGGGAAAAAAGGAAATATCGCAAGACTATAAAATGAAGCAAACCATGTAACTATATCGGTGGAGAACAGACATGAAAACCAAATCCTTTCTTTATAACATGCTATTGGTTTTGTGCATTACACTCTTTTGTCGGCATAATCTTCTGTACGCCGACGACGGCTATGAGCTATGGATGAAATATAAAAAAATCGAAGATGCGAACCGATTGGCCGAATATCAACAATCCATTACATCCGTTATCGTTGAAGGCCGGACAGAAACGTGCCGGATTATACAGGATGAATTAAACAGAGGTTTAGGTGGTCTTCTTGGAAAGGAAATTCCCGTAACGAAAACCAATCCGGAAAACGGCTCGATAATTGTAGGCACACCAGAAAATTCCGACATTATCAAAGAACTAATCGATACAAGCATACTCGAATCATTGGGAAGCGAAGGTTTCATTATAAAATCGGCAAACGCAAACGGTAATGATACGATTATTATCTCCGCCAACGATGACGTCGGCCTTTTATACGGCGCCTTCCATTTTTTAAGGCTTATCCAAACACAAACAAGCCTGAAAAATATCGATATAATCTCGAAGCCCAAAATTCAATATCGCCTGCTAAATCACTGGGACAACCTTAACGGCTCCGTCGAGCGCGGATATGCCGGCAAATCATTATGGAAGTGGGACCAATTACCGGAGACAATCGACCCCAGATATACCGACTATGCCAGAGCGAACGCCTCGCTCGGTATCAACGGAACGGTGCTCAATAATGTCAATGCCAATCCTGATATACTTAAAGAGGAGTATTTAATCAAGGTGGCAAAACTGGCGCAAGTTTTCAGGCCGTACGGCATAAAAGTATTCCTTTCAATCAACTTTTCCTCTCCAATATCTTCCAAATTCACACTGAACAGTCGAAGAGGTGGAATCGGCAATCTCGAAACATCCGACCCGATGAATCCGGAAGTCAGACAATGGTGGAAAGACAAAGCAAAACAAATCTATCAGTACATCCCCGACTTCGGCGGATTTCTGGTCAAGGCCAATTCCGAAGGAATGCCGGGACCGCAGGATTATGATAAAACACACGCAGATGGCGCCAATATGCTGGCCGAGGCACTGGAACCATATAACGGCATAGTCATGTGGCGTGCATTTGTCTATAACGCAGACACCGACGACGACCGGGCGAAGCGAGCCTACAAGGAATTCGTACCTCTGGATGGAAAGTTTCATCCCAATGTCTTCGTCCAGGCCAAAAACGGCCCCGTAGATTTTCAACCCCGCGAACCTGTTCAGCCGTTATTCGGTGCGATGCCAAAAACGCCTTTGATGATGGAGCTTCAGATAACGCAGGAGTATCTGGGCCATTCGACACATCTGGTTTATCTTGCGCCTATGTGGAAGGAATATCTGCAATTCGATACATTTGCCAAAGGGCAAGGCTCGCAAGTCGCCGGTGTTATTGACGGAACGCTCCACAACTACAACATGACAGGCATTGCCGGTGTGACCAATATCGGCGACGACAGGAACTGGTGCGGCCACCTTTTCGGCCAGGCCAACTGGTATGCATACGGCCGCCTGGCGTGGGACCATTCACTTACCGCCGAGCAGATTGCAGAAGAATGGATAAAAATGACATTGAGCAAGGATGACAATGTCGTGCAAACGGTCAAATCCATGATGGCTGGTTCATGGCAGGCCTGTATCAATTATATGACGCCTCTGGGCCTGCACCATATTATGCAAGCAGGTTTTCATTACGGCCCGGCGCCGAATCATGCAAAATCCCAACGATCAGACTGGACGTCCGTTTACTATCACCGAGCCGACAAAGCCGGCCTCGGATTCGACAGAAGTTCATCTGGAAGTAATGCAACAGGCCAATATTTTCCACCGTTACGGGAGCAATTTGACAATATCAAGACATGCCCGGAAAAATATCTCCTCTGGTTCCATCATGTCCCCTGGGATTATAAAACACAATCGGGAAGAACTCTCTGGGACGAATTATGCTATAGATACTATCTTGGCACAGATTATGTTAAACAGAACAGAACGATATGGGCGGCACTGGAAAATAACATCGATGAGGAAATATTTCTGCATGTGCAGGAGAAGTTAAAAAAACAGGAAAAAGATGCAGGTACATGGAAAGATGCCTGTATCAGCTATTTTCAGGAATTCAGCGGACAACCCGTCCCGGCTTTTGATTAAAACAAACAAATTGCTTTATACGGACACCCTGTAGGAAATATAATTGATAAAGTGAAACGGCCGATTTTATTATAAGGTTTTACTACATCGCCGGCAATTCGGGAGAGTATGCTGTTTCGTTGCCGTAGATGTCACGCGCCTTGACATGAAAACGGAGTAATTGATTTTTCCTGCCTATCTGGACCTCATAATACGTATCGCTTTGCCAGCCGCTGTTAAAGCCGGAATTGTCCGTACATTCAAAGAAGTACTCCACATCCCCGTCCGGGTCTGTAGCCTCAGCCGCCGTCATTTGGGCCCAGTAACCGGTCAAGCTCCCACCGCCGAGATAGACCTCCTCCGGCTCACCGTCTTCGGCCCATTCCATGGGATCCGGCGTCGGAGGCTCCAAATCCACGCTTACAACGGCGGAATTTCCGGTTGTATTCTGATTGGGCGATTTGTCACGTGCCCTCACAACAAAACTATATACCCCCTGGGCAAGAGAAGATGCCGTATATTCGGGACTATCCTGCCAGCCGCTGCTGTACCGGGAATTGGAAGTGCACTGGAAATAATACTCTACACCGCTGAGATCAGAAGCGGTAACAGCTACCATACGTATCGACGACGGCGAAACCCGGTAAGGTGGAGTCTGCCATTGAGCCGGATCCGGGCTCGGTGGCGCCATATCCAGTGGAGTCGTAGTGGCCGAACTTGCCTGTGAATATTCGGTCTCAACTAAATTCGCTTTATTGCGTGCCTTAACCCTGTAGTAATATTCGGTGCCGGCGGTCAGACCTGCATCCGTATAACCCGGCTCATTCTGCCAGCCGCTATCGTGCCCGCCGGAAGTGTCGCATTTGAAGTAATACTCCACACCGCTGTCGTCCGTAGATGTAGCGTCAGTAGCCACCATTACAATCGCTGTGGATGAAACCACCGTAGGCTCCATCGCCCAGGTCATCGGATCGGGTGTCGGTGGCAGCGGAACGGGTGGACGCAATTGCCAATTGGCCAGAAGAATCGATAAATCCGCCAAATCGACCCGTCCGTTTCTGTCAAGGTCTTCAATTAAAAGAACCTCGGTACGAAGCCACTTATCCGTGAACATGGCCATATCTTCGTAATCCACCCAGCCGTCATAATTCAAATCGGCAATATTACCGGCATCCGAAAGCGACCAGCTCGCCTGGGCCGTGTTGCCGTAAGCACCAATATTAACGCGGTTACCATGCGGCCAGAATTCGGCAACAAGAGCTGTATCAGGATCGCCGGCATCTATGCAAAGGCTGGTCTGACTGTCTTTTACCCACATTTGCTCATTGGGATCCCATCGCCCCGCCTCGGACATGAGATGATAGTCACCATCAATCCAGGAATCGTCGCTTTGATCGGTTATTGTACCGTTAGTATCCCAATAGCCGTTGGTTGCGAACTGCGGATTGGCAATAATTTCTGTGGAATCCATAACCGCTCCATCGCCGTAGTTCCCGCTCTGGTTTACCCACATTAAATTATAAGAATTGTTGCACTCCCCATTAATTCCACCTGTGGTGCCCGCCCTGTTGTACGCTATGATGTTGTTTTTTATATAACCGGGACACTGACTTATAGCTCCTCCCTTGCCACCGGCGAAATTGCCCACGATAGTATTGTTGTATATGTTAATGCAGCCGAATAATCCTCCGCCGCTTAAATCGCATTTATTACCCGCAATAATATTATTATAAATGTTACCATGGCAATTACACAGTGCACCGCCTGCAATTTCGCTCGAATTTCCAATTATAGTATTATCTATAATATCTCCATTGCATTCATAGCAGGCGCCACCTTTGTAACCTGAATAATTGTATGAAATAACATTTCCTGAAATCAGGCCTTCACAGAAAGACAGGCCGCCGCTGCCGACACTGCTCGCGACATCATATACATTCTCCGAAATGACATTGTTGACTATCGGCCCATCACAGGAATTTACACCGCCTTTATTTCTCAATATGAAATTATCGGAAATAACTGGAGCGGCTTTAACTACTCCGAAAGTACTTAACTGCCCAAATATCCCCCAGTTTCCGCAATCCTGAATTACATTTTTAGAAATAGTGGGTGAAGTACCGCCATAGCAATAAATTCCCCTGCCTGTTATAGTAAAACCGGTCAGGACCGAATTGCTGTCTTCATTGGAATCGAAACTTACACTGTAGCCGGAACTGACGGTAATAATAGTCGAGCCGACAACATTCGGATCATCCGGATCTCTGCCGGTCAGTGTGACAGCTTTATTATTGAAAAGTATATTCTCGCTATAGGTGCCCGGTTCAACAATAATTGTATCGCCATCCTGAGAGCCGTTAATAGCGCTCTGGATATTATTAAAATCCGCCGATCCATCATCATCGACAGTGATTATCTCACCTCCGGATGTGATAACCGGCAGAAAGCATATAAGAGCAAACACAAATTTTCTCATCCCTACATCCATCCCCATGAAAGGGCAATTTTTCCCTTATATTTTCTTTATCGCGATCCTGCCAATTCTATACAATACATTCTACTATAACAGAAGCGATAATTCAAGCGAAAAAAGACTCCCCCTGCTTTTGTTTGCAATCCTGCGAGTTCAACAGAAGAATATGAACTATGCCCGCCTTCCCGGGATGGAGGCCCCGGGAAGACGAAAAAGTCATCAATTTTTCGGACTAATCATTTACTCCGTATATCCAGTGGGCGTTGGTTAATTGGTAATCAACAATCTCCTCCGGTTTGAAAAACAAATCGATTTCGTACCTGGCTGATTCAGAACTGTCCGAACCGTGAATAAGGTTATACCTTTGAGCACAGCTAAAATCGCCACGGATCGTGCCAGATTCGGCATTTCGACCGAAAGTCGCCCCTATCATCCTGCGAACAACTTCGATAATTCCGTCGGCTTCCCAAACCATAACCAGCGACGGTGACGAAGAAATGAATTTTACCAGGCCTTTCAAAAACGATTTATCGCGATGAACAATGTAGAGTTTATGAGCCGACTCCTCGGAGATCTGCATAAATTTTGCGGCAATGAGCTTAAAACCCCTTCTTTCGAGTCGTGAAATTATCTGACCTGCCAAATGTCGCTGTATGCAATCCGGCTTAATAATAATTAAGGTTCGTTCAGACATTGAAACTGGTATTTATTTTCAAATCCGGCGTTCCACTCCGGCCGCGAGAGATTGGCAAATTATGTTCCCTGAGGGACAATGTAAATCTCGACCCTTCTGTTCTGTTCATTGCCCGTTTTGCCCGGTCCATTCGGTGCAATCGGCCGATACTCACCGAAGCCCCGTACACTCATCCGCTTGGATTCTATGTCATTTTGCTCCATAACATCCTTAACGGATATTGCTCTGTGAACCGACAAGTGCCAGTTGGTCGGATGCTTGGCCCGAGTAGCGGGTTTCTGAATTGGAATGTCGTCCGTATGCCCGGCAATTACAACGTCAAAATTTTTGCCTTCTTCGGTATTGAGAATTCCGCAGAGGGATTTGATGGCCGCAACCGCCGTAGATGCCACCTGGTCACTGCCTTTGTCAAAAAGCAAATCGCTCTTGAACTTAACGATGCCTCGTTCCGAATCGTATGTAACCATATCGTTACTTTTGGCAAAATCCTCCAGTAAGGTGCTAAGTTCAACCGGCAGAGCAGCCCCACCGGCAAGCAGCCTTTGTTGCATAGAGGAAATTAACTCGTTCTTCTTGGCTATGTCTCCTTCAAGCGCGGCAATTTGCTTTTGCAGCGTCTCTATCTCAATATTGCCTTTACCCTGAGCGGCATCAAGTTGTCGTTTATATTGATCCAGTTGCAGTGTGGCGGATGAAACCTCGGCCAGAAGCTCATCTATACGTCTTTGCTGGGCATCGTTCTGGATTCGTAAGCTCTCTAATTCCGAGTTGCAACCATTAATCAGAAAAACAGAAGAACAAAAGAGAATAATTGCTAAAAGTTTTACCGTTCGCATCGTTCAATCCTTTCCAAGAAAATTAAGGTATTTTCCTTCGATCATTCCTTATATTTTTTTATCTGTAGTTCATCAAACTAAGTAAACTCCTGCTTTCTTCACTCTCGCCCGCAAATAAAACTGATTTGTGGTTATCCGTCAAGAACAAACTTGGCAAAATGTTGGCTGTATTTGAATTGTTTTGTGAATAGGGGAATTTGGTGGATTTTAATGAAAATTATATGTACAATCCAGCCCAAAATAAGTTTTTCCATACAGGAAAGGTTGGGAGAAAATTGTCTCTCCCGGTCTTTTTAGCTAAATTGAATAATTTGTAGAGATTTGAATTTTAATTCGCCTTAAAAAATAAATCTGATGAAGGTTCTGGTTGCTGAAAAATGTGGTTTTTGTCATGGTGTCAGAAACGCAATCCGCGTAGCTGAAAAAACTCTGGCCGAAAAGAAAGATGTTTACAGCCTCGGCCCTATCATTCATAACAAAGACATGGTGGAGCAACTGGCAAAAAGCGGACTTAAAACCGTAGCGAAAATCGAAGAAATACCCTCAGGTACGGTCCTTATCCGTTCTCACGGAGCCGCTCCTGAACAGATAGCAAAGCTGAACAAAAAAGGGCTCGATATTATTGACGCCACCTGTATTTTGGTTAAAAGGGTTCAGCATATAGCAATGGAATTCGAGAATAACGGCTACCAGGTTGTAATCATAGGTGAGGAGAATCATCCCGAGGTCCAGGCAGTGGTGGGTTGTGCTAAAAACGCCATTGTAATTGCCAACGAATCCGATTTGAACAGATTACCGGAAAATGCCAGGCTGGGAATTGTCTGCCAAACTACTCAAAGTCCGGAGCACTTCGGAAGAATGCTTGGTGCAATAGGAAGGTGCAATTTCAGTGAATTAAAAGTTATCAACACACTATGCAAAGAAGCAACTATAAGACAGGAATCGGCAGTGAGAATGTGCAAACAAGTGGATATTATGTTCGTTCTCGGCGGTCTGGAAAGCGCTAATACAAGGAGGTTGGCGGAGTTATGCAGATCAGTCAACAAACAGACGTTTCATATGCAAAACTGGGAAGATCTTGATAAAAACTTACTTTATGGTAAAAAAACCGCGGGTGTTACGGCCGGTGCTTCAACACCTGACTGGATAATTGAAGAGTTTGTAAAGAACCTTGAAGCCCTTGATAACAACGGCGGTTAAGGCAAAACTTTTCGTGAAAAAAACAAAGAGATTCTTGAAATAGCGGCTTTTTTATGTTATTAATGTCGTTTTTATAAAACTTTGATGTGATGTAAATTACATTTGCTGCGTAGGCAAATGATTTTGATAAATGATTAACCACAAGTTAACATTTGTACAGCGTTGTACAGTGACTTGCAGGCGTAAATGTGGGGCGCCGGCAAGTCATAAACAAAGACTCCACATTCGGATTCAGATTTATGGTAGATAGAAACATTATCAACAAATTGGGTTTGTCGCAAGAAAAGCTTGAACAGCAGATCAATGAGATGTTCGGCGAACAGGAGAATGAATTTTTGGAACAAGCCTTACAAAAAAAGGTAGATTCGCGTTTACCTGGAACTATCCTTAAAGGAACAATCGTTTCACAAATAGGCAATGACGTAATTGTCGAAGTGGGTTTGAAGAGTGAAGGGATAGTCGATGCGGGTGAATTTGGCAGTCCCGAAGATATCGTCAACGGCAAAGAAATCGAAGTTCTTCTCGAAGATACGGACTCTGAAAGCGGTCTTGTGCTGTTGAACAAGCACAAAGCAGATATCATCAAAGGCTGGGAAACAATACTCGAAACCAAAAAGGAAGGCGATGTCGTTAAAGGCAAGGTGATAAGAAGAATCAAAGGCGGTCTGCTCGTCGATATTGGAGTACCCGTGTTTTTGCCCGCTTCCCAGGTTGACATTCGCAAACCGGGCGATATCAGCAGATTCATCAGCAAGGAAGTGGACTGCAAGATTCTAAAGATAGATATAGAAGGCAGAAATATTGTCATATCAAGACGTAAACTTATCGAGGAAGAGAGACGCAGCAGCAAGGAAAGAATCCTCGAGGAAATCGAAGTTGGTCAATTGCGGAAAGGTATTGTGAAAAATATCGCCGACTTCGGCGTATTCGTTGATTTAGGCGGTCTCGACGGCCTGCTGCACATTTCAGATTTAAGCTGGGGCAGAATATCACATCCATCGGAAGTTGTCGAGCTTGACCAGACAATCGAGTGTATTGTTGTTGGTGTTGACAAAGAGCACGAGAAAATTTCTCTGGGCCTGAAGCAGAAAACCTCAAGCCCTTGGGAAGACGTCGAAAAACGTTATCCGATCGGGGCAAAAGTCAAGGGCACGGTCGTCAACGTAATGAACTACGGGGTCTTTGTGCGGCTGGAAGACGGGATAGAAGGCCTGGTCCACATTAGTGAAATGAGCTGGACCAAGCGCCTTGCACATCCGGGTGAAATGGTAAATCTCGGTGATGAGATTGAGGTAATAGTCTTAAACGTTGATAAAGAAAGACAGGAAATTTCCCTGGGACTCAAACAAACTCAAACAAATCCATGGGCGGTAGCTTCACAGAAATATCCGGTGGGAGCTATTGTCACCGCACAGGTGCGGAGCTTAACCAATTTTGGGGCCTTTGTGGAGATTGAGCCGGGAATCGACGGCATGATACACATTTCTGATTTGAGCTGGACAAGAAAACACAGCCATCCCGCCGAAGCCCTGCAAAAAAGTCAGGATGTAAAGTGCATCGTTCTTGAAGTCAATGAAGATAAACGTCGGATATCGCTTGGAATTAAACAAATGACCGAAGATCCCTGGATACGGGCAATCCCCGAAAAGTATATCCCCGGGCACATAATCAAAGGCATAGTTGCCAAAATAACCAATTTCGGCGCCTTTGTGGAACTTGAGAAGGATTTGGAAGGGCTTTTACATATTTCCGAGCTGGCCGACCATAAGGTTGACAAACCCCAGGATGTTGTAAAGGTCGGTGACGAGCTTGAAGTGAAAATTCTTAAAGTTGATACCGATTCCCGCAAAATCGGCTTAAGTCTTCGAAGAGTTCAGTGGGCGGCCGAAGAACAGGCGAGCGAGCCGGTCGAGCAAAAGACACCAACCGGCCCCGAGAAGGTTCTTTCTGATGCGCATGTTGAGCAACTAACAAAAGCTCGACAGAAAAAAGATTCTAACGAACCGGACGATAAAGACGAAACGCAAATACAGGAATCCGCGGATCAAACCGTTGAAACTCAGGAAGAAATCCCTCAAGAGGAACCAATCCCGCAGGCAGAAAGCGGAATTTCTAATCCGGAAATATCTGAACAATCCCAGGGCGAACAATCCGAGGATAATACAGAAACAGAAGAGGCAGATACCGAAGAAGAAACCGATCAGAAAACAGATTGAATCAGGAATTAAAGCTTTTTTGTTGAGATAACAGAAAAAGTCTTATAAAAAAATCTGTACCAAAAGAGGCATTTTGGAAAAATCGAGCTGATGGTTTAATATAACGTCTTGCCAAGAAGCATCTTATGGCCTTTCATAATATATTGATGCATTTTTAATGTATATTAAAATATTGTTCTTGACGTAAATATAGAGAATATGGTAAAAATATATATGTAAATTTGAGATGTCTTTGCCTGTCGGCAGGTCTCTCAAAGTTATGAGATATCCATAAGATTCCTGGGCAAACACCTAATGTTAGGTGAAGGAAAGAGCTGGAGCGAGGTTGATTTTTTCAAATAACAGCTCAAAAATGGATTCCCGCAAGGAGGTTTATCAATAACCGGGCTTAAAGAGCAAACACTCTTTTTAAAGAACAGGGCCTGGTTAAGATTTTTTATTGTTTGAAAGAAGGTCGTTTGAGACAAGAACGACCGTGGGTGTTAAGTCTGCGCCCTTGTTGGTAACGACTCTTTTTTTGGCATATAGCCATAGTAGAGAGTGTATATCCATATATAAAGTTGGGAGAAAGGGTATGATGTTAAAGAAATTCATACCGATAAGTCTGGTGTTAGCATTATGCCTGACCCTACCGGTTAACGCCACTTATAATATCATCTGGGTCTCAGAAGATACCGACCTCGACGGCAATGGCATTATGGATGACCAGGGTTGGGTGGACCTTCTGACATCACAGGGATATTCCGTTAATGTCCAACGAAACAACTGGCTAACTCTCGATGACGCCAAAATAGATACCTTGAACAGTGCCGATTTAATAATTATCAGCCGATCTATAAACAGCGAAAATTATATTAATGGTACTGAAGCAGAGCAGTGGAACTCCATTACAACGTCGATTATTTCATCGAACACGCAACTCGCCACAAGCAGCAGCTGGGGATGGGTCGATTCCACCACTTTGCTTGATGATATCGGCTCTCCTCTATTGGGTATTTATGACGGCGTCCCTCCTATTTTTGCCAATATTCAGATAGATGTTTTAGATGAAACCGTTGGTTCGGGCAACACCACATTCATCGATACCGTCGATGTAGGTAACGGCATACTTATAGCAACCGCTGTAGGTTATGATGCAGCGTGGATTGCAGAATGGCAAACAGGAACAGAGTTTTACGACGGAGCGGACCAGTACGCCGGAGGAAAACGGATGCTTTTTGTTGCGGGTACGCAGGAAAGTACAGGTACTCCTCAGGGAGCATATAATCTCACCCCGGAAGGTGATACGGTATTCCTTAATGCAGTAACTTACATGATTCCAGAGCCGGCTACGATAGTTCTATTAGGCCTTGGCGGATTGATTTTACTGCAGCATAGAAAAATAATGCTTTAATATTTATAGGGCATACTTCGGCTGAGATAAGTAATACAGGCAAAAAAACCTTGTTTTACTTTCAGATTGAAGCCTGTTTGAAATCAGCTTAATCAGCAACAGAAAAAATGTCCTGCTGTTAATAAAACCAGTGGTGCAAAAAAATTTGAGATTGAAATACTGAGAACACCAATCAAATTAGACGGTACGAATTAAAATTTATCACGTTTTGGATGCCTGAAAATTAATATTTTAAGGCTCCATTAAATACCGAAACGTGTGTTTCGTTTTTGTACTCTTCTCCGATGCTCGATATTTAATAATATAGCGGGCATTTTTGTTTTTAATAAGACATGCATAGTATTAATTGAAATATTCCTCGGAATATAAATAATTTTAGAGAAGATTGGTTCTTTATGTCGCTATCGCCCCGATGCTGATCGTGTCGAACGATGCCTCAGCTATTAATATTATTTATTATAATTGCAACGGCAAAACAACGACATTACAGGCAACCACAAGAAAGCTGTGCCTGATAAATTGATTCTGCCTCAGAGCAGGACATCGAACAGGTTAATTTGGAAATCAAAGATAAGCTGCCGACAAGAATATCAAGTGACATATAATAACAGGCTCGGAGCATTTATAGAATATTCTTGTCTTTTTTGTGAGGTCTGTTTGATACGGGCACAAGGAAGTAAGTCATAAAAACCTGCAATAAAGATGCTGACTTACGACCAAAGCGTAAACTATTTCTTCTTGTTGTCCACAGGAAGAGTGTTATGCCTAAATTTGGATTATTAGTGAGTCTCATTGCAGTATTGCTCGCTTCAACGAATTCACGGGCGGCGTATGTAAAGGTATCGGTTCCAAATAACAGTTTTGAACTGCCTGGTACCGCCAAACAACAGTGTTGGGACGGAGAAAAAATTAATTCTATTGATATACCGGCCTGGAGCAGCGACGTTGTAGCCATCAATTCGGGAGTGGAAATTGGTCCGGATTCCACTAACGGAAACTGGATGGCATTCCTTATGGGCAGCGAGGAGGGTAAAGGCGATCCATCGATATGGAATCTGTTGCCCCACGTTATCAAAACCGGCGACGAATTTGTGCTCTCTGTGGATGCAAGGAACAACTATAACGCTTCCGTCTTGAAAATGAGTTTCTATTACCAGGATACTAACGGCGAGAGGATCACAGTGGCGACAAAAACCGTGGAACTGACCTCCTCATTCAAGACATATATCCTTAGATTCGCGGCCGATAATATGCCGGACTCTATCGGCCATGAACTCGGCATTGAGTTTGACAATCCATCAACCGGATGGTTGGGACTTGACAACATACAAATACCTCACAGCAGTACTCCTAATTCCGTCGGCCATGCTTTTAACATCAACTTTAACAATCCTGTGATGTACGTCGGCAGCGGTAGTGTTAGTAGTGGCAGTAGTATTGATTCAGTGCCAATACCCGAACCTTCAACAATCGTATTTTTGGTCGCAGGTGTATTAGCTTTAGTTTTCAAAAAACGTTGAATAGAAACATACCGGCCATCCAGGCACAAAAACCACTAATTTGTGCCGGGAAATTCTTTCAATTCAAAGTTGCCTTCCTTCAGGATTGCCTGCATCCGAATCTGCGCAGAAACATTGATAAGCTCATAGATATAATTAAAAAGCAAAAGAGGAACTGTTGAAAAACTTGAGATTGCTTCGTCGCTGTGCTCTCCCTATGGAACACCTAAAAGCGCTCGCAATTACAAAAAGTTCGTTTCCATGCCATTGCGAGGAGTTCCGACTATTCGGAACAACGCGCCAATCTCAAATGTCTCTTTGTGACTTTTTCAAAAGCCCCAAAGAAGGCTTTTTATACCACTCCTTTTTAAAAAAGGCGGCCGCGAGGATTTCTTCTCTTGAAATGCAAATTTTCTATTGGTATAATCGCTGCCCTTGATGGAAATGATTTTTATTTGGTTATCAGGCCCGGTCAATGCCGGGGTATTTATGAGAAGTAGTATAGGAATAACGAGGGAATGTGCTGCTTTTATTACCAAAGATAATTTTATTACTCCAATATATTTTACAGATTCCTGTGTAAACACTCTTATTCTTTATCAACCTTTACTCGGAAGGAAAAAGAAATGAAGTTGAATCACATCGAACAATCATACAATCGGATAAAGAGACGATATCAGCCACATTTAATCTACTTCGTCCTTCTTTGGTTGATCTTTTGCTCATTACCCGTAATAGCACAACCCTCGTCCGGTCCTTACGGCCCGATATGGCAGAACTACGATTTGCCCAAAGCAGAGGGACGGATTTATTACGTAGCGCCCGATGGAGATGTTGAAGCAGCAGGAAAAACTCTTGAACAGCCGACGACCCTGGAGGCGGCCGTAGAGCGTGTGGAATCCGGCGATGCAATAGTATTACGCGGCGGTATTTATCGTACAGGTAACCTGACATTTAACCAGAAAATTATCATACAGCCCTATGCGGATGAGCATCCGGTGCTCAAAGGAACCATGATAGCAACCCAGTGGCAGTCCGAACCTAATGGTTTATGGAAAACTTCCTGGCCGCATTTATTTCCTGCCAAACCTGCAAGCTGGTGGAGACAATCGAGATTCGGCGGAGAAATACCGCTGTGTCTTTTCAATAATGATATGGTATTCGTCGATGGTATGTTATTGTCGGTGGTCGGTCAAAAAGAAGACGTCGATGAGAATTCGTACTTCATCGACTATGACCAAGGACAGGTTTATATCGGTACAGACCCGAACGACCGAATGATAGAAATCACCGCTTTCGATAATGCTTTTATAAGAACAATCGGGGATTGTCACGGGAAGACCTCGGACGGAAAAGGGCCTGTGATTCGGGGAATTACGTTCACACAGTATGCGTACCGCGCCATTGAAATCGAAGGAAAGGAACCGGAAGGTCTGTCCGATGAGTCGAATCACGGCAAGGATGTGGTGGATACGACCTTTGAGCATTGCACCATTTCTTTCTGTTCGCGTGTCGCCGGTTACTTAAGGGGAGATAATTTAATTTTTCGGCACTGCCTGGTGAGCGATACCAGTACGGAAGGTATTTACCTTATAGGCTCTGCCGACGCACTGTTGGAAAAAAACATCTTCAGACGTAATAATATTGAAAATATCAGAGGATATTATCCTGCGGCAGTGAAGATCTTTAATCAATGTTACCGTGCGATATGCAGGGATAACCTGGTAATCGACCATCCGAATTCTAACGGTATCTGGTATGATGTGGGTAATGTTGACGGACGAATTATCAACAATTGGTTCCAGGCGGTCGGCCATGTCGGCGGCCGGACCGGCAACGAACGGTCCCAGCCGAGACGAAATGCATTCTTCATCGAAATCTCAAAAGGAGCAATTTGCGCCAATAATGTATTTGTTAATTGTAACTACGGTATTTTTGTGCTCAACAGTTCTGACGTCCAAATGTACCAAAACACATTGGTAAACAGTCCGGCACACATCGGACGCACGCAGAGAAGCGCGGCAGGCGATCGCTTCGGTTGGCATCCCAGCACCGGTCCGGATGTCGATGAGCGGGACGGACACGTATTTGTTAATAACCTGCTAACCTCTGATGAACAGTATCGCGGTTCTCTTCTGCAGTTTAAGCAGTCGAGACAATTGAATGAACGACTTAAGCAACCACAAGTAAAACAGCTCGATTACAACGTGTATGTACGACGTGGAAACACAGCATCTCAACCATTGATTACGTGGAGTCCGGCGGCGGGTGAAAACTCCCAGGAGAATGTGAAATCGCCGGAAGATTTACATATGCAGCATCCGGAATTTTCGGCCCACAGTCGGAACTTTCCCAACTATAACGGCCCCTTATTCAGGTGTTCAGAACTGGGCAATTACGAATTATTAAAAGCGTTTCCGGGCTCTTTAACAGCAACTACGCTCCCAACTGAAATACGAGAGCTAATCAACCAGAAACAGGATTCTCTCTTTACCGGTGCTTATCCTCCACTTCCCTGAACCTGGGTATAAGTCGGGACATCTTTCAAAGGTAAGGAAAATATTAAACAGGAGCCTTATCGGGAAATTCCAACTTTGATATTAAAAAGTGCCGCACCGGACCAGGGACCTCGGTTCTCGACCCGGCTGTTCCCAAAATACGTACACATCGACGCTCAAAACCTATAGAGATATCACAAATATCAAAACCTATCGATACAGTGATAATCAGGCAAAATAACAAGTATCGCTTTCGGATAATAAAGACCAACAAACAATCTTTCAATTACCATAAGTTCTTATAACCCAAGAACTTAATCCTCTGGCAATCTTTACTAAAATTTACACATAAAAATCAATAAATTATGTATGAATCTGGCTTCCTGAGTATCTATATATTATAAAGATAGAATATGAAGGCAAAAAGGCAAAACGAATCGTCGTTAGTCTGCTCGGCGCAGCATGGTGATAAAGAGGCCATGCAGCTTTTATTGACACGCAACTGGGCATGGTTGAAAGGCCTGGTTTACAGCCTCATTAATAACGCAGACCAGGTTGATGATGTTTTGCAGGATATTTGTGTTAAGCTCATTAGAAAAATTAATACCTTGCGGGAGCCCGAACGTTTCCGGCCGTGGTTGGCGGTTTTGGCCCGCAGAGAGGCACTGAGATTCCGACAAAAAAGAGCACAAAGACCCAGACAGTTGGACGAAGAGTTTGCCGAGCTTAGAAGTGACGAAAAAGCACAGAAGACATTTGAAAATGTTGAACAGGAAGAACAATATAAAAAAATAACGAAGGCGATAATATCGCTGCCTGACAAATACCGTCAGGTATTCATGCTGGAACATTCCAGTGACCTAACTTATGGACAAATTGCAGAAATACTCGATGTTCCCATCACGACCGTGCAGATTCGACTCGTACGGGCAAGAAGAATGATCTATAACAAAGTTATGAATAAGGACAGCAAGAAAGTTTGGGGAAAATAAATATGAATCAGGAAATGCTTGAAATACTAATCGGAAAATACCTCGATGGTGAGATAAGCCCAAGCGAACAAAATATATTAGAAGACCAGTTAAACGCAGATCCGCAGGCGGAAGAGCTCCTTAAACAATTTCAGAACCTGCACGAGCGATGCGGCGAGGTCGTTACTTCCGAACTCCTCGGACAGGGGAAAACACCCGAGGAGATATTAACCAAAGCATATCAACAGCAGTCTAAATCCCCCCTGAGACATCTGACGTTAAATCCTTTACGAAGAATCGTAAAGATTGGCGGCTATATGCGTTTCGCCGCAGGAGTGGCAGCGGGACTTATCATAGGTCTTGCTCTGCATTTTGTTCTGCTCTCCAATCAAACACTCCAAATCGAACGGACTCCGTCAAGTATCGTAGCGCAGAACACCAACAATAATATTAATCCGGATATACAAAGAGCATCGTTGCTTCAAACAAGAAACGCCGGAGGTGTAAGTCGCAATGTTGACTGGTACAACTTCACCGACGAAAAGGGGAATCAATGGCTCGTCGAGGGGTACCGGGAAAACACTGTCAGACCTACTGTTTATGATGGACGAATATGATATAAAGAAAAAAGGATTTTTGAGAGGTCAAGAAACATGAAAACAGGAAATATGATACAAATAATTTTAGTGGCTTTGCTTTTATCGGGTACGGCATTAAGTACAGAAGCAAACTCATCTAATACCAGGCCCTGTCTCGGAGTACAGTTGGATATGTCCCCTCTGCCGGAACTACTGACCAAACATCTCAGGCTGTTACCGGGCCAGGGTGTCAGGATAAGAAATATACAAAAGAACAGCCCCGCCGAGGAAATCGGTCTCGAAAGAGACGACATTATTACACGCATCCAGGATAAAGACATTTATAAATATGAAAGCGTTGTTTTCGCAGTGCAGCAAGCACAGGTCGGAGAAGAAATCTCGCTGGAGATTATCCACCTGGGCGAACATAAACAATTGAAGATTAAGCTTGGGGCGACAGAAGGCGAACCGGAGTGGAAATATCCTCCGGAACCGGAAATTGAACAGGTATGGCGCCCGGGCAAATTATACCGAATGAGCCCGGATAACCAGAAATGGGTAGAGATTCTGACAGATGACCTGCCGCAGGGATTGGATATCACTCAACTATTCAATGAGTTCTATTCGACATACAATTTAGACGGCCAAAAAATTACAATCAATGGCAATCCGAACAACGAAGATTCGAAAATTATAATTCACGACGGCGATGCCAAATATGAAACTACCGTAAAAGAGATCGACAAGCTGCCTGAGAAATACCGTAAAGCCGCGGAAAAAGCACTTTCAACTGCTCGGGAAAGAAGGGAAAATATCTCTTTCCCGGATGTACCACCAATACCCAACAGAGACTTCGAGAATAACTTCTTCCCGCAGTTGCAACCGCATTTGGAATTTTCAGAACCGCCGTCCGGACAAAACGACCAGACGCTCGATAAAATACAGGATCAAATGAGTCAGCTAATGGATCGAATTAAAGAGCTGGAAAAAAGTCAAAACGAACTATTAAACCGTTTGTCAGAAAAACAGGGAAACCAAAAATCCTAAGCATAATAATAATTAATCCGATGGGTAACACAAAACATAAAAATCAGTTTCTTCCGCCCAACATCTTCTTGCCTCGCAGGATGTGGTGATAGTGCTGTGCGAAACGGTGAGCTTCATCACGAACGTACTGTAGTAACTTACGGGCAGGCAAATGGGCAGCCAACTTCAAGGGTTGGCTGCCTTTTTGTATATATATGTCCTCTTGTTTTTTTGCTATTGAGGCAATCCTGACCGCCGGGGCGGACATTTCTTCGAGCGCCTTCTCGGCGGCCCTCAAATGCCCTAATCCCCCATCGATTAAAATCAGATCGGGCCAGAGTTCCTCGCCTTTGATTGCGTATTTGTATCTGCGTCTGACCACCTCGGCAATCATGGCATAATCGTCGATACCCTTGACGGTTTTGATTTTGAATCTTCTATAGCCGTTCTTAAAAGGCTTGCCGTCTATGAACTTTACTAACGAGCCGACCGCCTCGGCGCCGGAAATATTGGCGATATCGATTCCTTCAATGATCCGGATCGGCTCGGGACTTTTTAAAATCTGACGCAATTGTGAAAGCGCCTCGGTCGGGTCGGCGGCGAAAACTTCCGGCTGGACATGTTCATCCGGCGTGCCCCGCTGGTCGAGCTTCTCTATCAGGCGAATACGGTCTCGAAACATAGCCGCTTTTTCATACTCGAACGCCCCGGATGCCTCTGCCATCTGTTTTTTTAACTGCCGCAGTATCGTCGAACGTTTCGAGCGCAGGAACTTTACAAGATCGCTGATAATCTTTTTATACTCCTGCCTGCCAATCCTCGCTGCACATGGAGCGGTACATTGTTTGATACTAAACAAAAGACAGGGCCGAAAGAATTTGCGGTTCTGGTTGTTTTCTTTAACATCCAGCCTGCATGTTCGAAACCGGAAAATTTTCTGCAACACTACTAAAACACTACGCAGGTCTTTGGCTCCGGTAAACGGACCGAACAGTCTGCTGCCGCGAGGCTGAGGTTTTCGAGTGATATAAACACCCGGAAAATCCTCGCCCGTCGTGATCTCAAGATAGGGGAAAGTTTTGTCGTCGGTAAGGTCGGTATTATAAGGCGGGCGAATGTCCTTGATTAATCGAGCTTCCTGCAAAACGGCGTCAACCTCGTTCGGGGTCTCCAGAAAATCAACGCTCTCGACCTTTGCTATCATCTCGGCGATTTTCGGCCCGCGTGTCGAAATCAAATCGCTGCCCGGCTGGAAATAGCTGGCCACTCTCGAACGCAGATTTTTGGCCTTGCCGATATAAAGGACCTTATCACCGGGGCCTTTCATAAAATACAGACCCGGACCGCCGGGAAAAGCCTTAATCTTTTCCCGAATCGCCGTATATTCTTCTTGTTCTCTGCCCATAATCGTATTTCGTATTTTATCTTTAGCCCATCAGATAGCAAGCTGCATCTAACAGGCTAAAATGAAACTTCGTCATTTCTGCTTTAAGCACACCAAAGGTGGACCGGAGCCTTTTAAAAGCGAGTGGAGAAATCTATGAAAAAAACGGATTTTTTCAATTCCGCTCAAGGCGGCTTAAAATAACGACAAAAAATAACAGGAAATCCCTTGCAAAGACATGTAGCTTTATGTTAAGATAATCTTGTCGAGGCGGTTCATTATTATTTATAATATCATATTTTTCGCTGTCATTATATTTATACTGTTTTCGCATTCATAACCAATCCGCCTGATAAACTCAAGAAGGACGAAAGACGATGGACGAGTGAAGACGAAATTCCGTTTTCCGTTATCTGTCATCGGTCCTCTGTCATCCGTCTTCTGTTATCTGTTATCTTAACGAGGGATAGGAAAATGCGAAATAAATCAATTCTTTTAAATTGTCTGTTGTATCTACTGTTGCTGACAGTAATCTGCCCGGCCGTAACCGGCAAAATCATCTACGTCGATGATGATGCCCCCGTGTCTTCTGTCGAAGACAGAAACGGGGGCTTAAACGATGGCACAAGCTGGCAGGACGCATACACGTATCTTCAAGATGCTTTAACCGATGCAAATTCATCTAACAAACCGGTCGAAATTCGTGTGGCACAGGGTATCTACAAGCCCGACCGGGGAGCAGAACAAACTCCCGGCGACAGTGAAGAAGCTACATTTCAATTAATCAACGGCGTAACTATAGCCGGTGGCTATGCCGGTCTCGGTGAGCTGGATCCTAATGAAAGGAATATAGAACTATATGAAACGATTCTTAGCGGAGATTTAGAAGGTAATGATGTCGATGTTGATGTAAATGATCCTTATGATTTGTTCAAAGAACCTACCCGATTTGATAATAGCGATAATATTGTTAAAGGCATAAATACAGATGAAACTGCGGTTCTTGATGGTTTCACTATTACAGGTGGATTTATTTGGATAATTTCCTCTATTGATCCTCGTCGCGGTGGCGGCCCCATTGGTGGTGCCGGGATGTACATTTATTCCGGCAGCCCGACTATAATCGATTGCACGTTTACCGGCAATGTAACCGGCAATACTGGTGGTGGATTACTGATCGATGACGATAGTAATCCCACGTTACTCAACTGCAAATTTACAAGAAACTATGCTGAGTCGGGAGGTGGAATATTTAGCTCTGGCAGCAATCCGACACTTATCAACTGTATATTTAGTGATAATTACGTGCAACATAACGGAAGTGGGATGTTTACCTACGATGGAAATCCGAATTTGACCAACTGTACATTTAGATATAACTCTACTCGCGAGCCTTTACATGTATCATATTTCAAAGGTGGGGGGATATATAACGAAAATAACAATCCTGTGCTGACTAATTGCTCGTTCGTTGAAAATTCAGCAAGTTACGGTGGGGCAATGTGTAACGAAGGCTGCAACTCTTTGTTAAATAATTGCGAATTTGTCGGTAATACGGCTTCAATTGGTGCTGGTGCAATCAGTAACAGCGGTCAATTGATTGCCGACGGCTGTATCTTTGATAAAAACTACGAAGGAGCTATAAGAGATTATAGCGAAATCGGTTCAATTTTTACCGACTGTACCTTTAGTGATAATTCAACACCATACGAGGGGGGAGCAGTTTATACTAAAAACGCTACATTTACTCGATGTATCTTCGCAGGAAACAGGTCTATGGGATACTATCGGAATAGTGAAAGGTGGTTCGGGTATGGTGGAGCAGTATTTATCATTTATACCTCAGTATTCAACAATTGTACATTCGTCAATAACTGGGCGGAGAAAGGTAGTTCAATATACTACTTCAACATAGCATACTTGAATAACTGCGTACTTCGAGGCATTGGAAATCAGATAGGCTTTTACGGTGATTCTGATCCAATTTTTGTGAACTATTCAAATATTCAAGGCGGCCGGGAAGGTGAAGGTAATATTGACGAAGACCCCTTATTTGTCAATCCGGGCTATTGGGCAGATGATAATGATCCGAATATCGTTGTCGAGCCGAATGATCCGAATGCAGTTTGGATTGAAGGTGATTATCACCTCAAATCGCAGGCGGGAAGATGGGACCCAAATAGCGAAACGTGGGTGATAGATGATATGACCAGCCCATGCATCGACGCAGGTGATCCGAACAGCCCTATCGGTGATGAGCCGTTCCCGAACGGCGGGATTATCAATATGGGCGCCTACGGCGGAAGCAGCCAGGCCAGTAAATCCTTCAATTATAGATAATATTACCTACTTTAAAACTACAGCGATTTGACCGCCGATAGAAATAGCCTTAAAAAAGCATAGCCAATCCCTCAGTAAAGACTGCCATATCCCTTCGAATCGCTCTTTTTGCCCGGCGGCTTAAATATTGCTTGTCATAAAATTTCGCATCGGTAAAATCTACGTTCCCATAATAATTACAGTAACGACCGAGGAACAGGAATGCAAACGCACATTGAGCTAAAACCGAACGACACGATTGTCTTTATCGGCGACAGCATAACCGACGCCGGCAGACGCGAAGCCGCATACAGGCCGCTCGGATACGGCTACGTGCACTTTGTGGCAAACTATCTTCAGGCGAAATATCCCGAATACAACCTTATCAGTATTAATACCGGCATCAGCGGCAATACTATCCGCGATTTGAACGGCCGATGGAAAAGAGACTGCCTGGCCTATAAGCCGAACATCCTCAGCGTCCTGATTGGAATCAACGATGTTTGGCAGCATACCGACAGGCCGGACAAAGCGGCATATCTCGACGAATACGAATCCACATACGAACGGTTACTTTCACAGGCAAAGGACAATTTCAACTGCCGACTGGTTCTAATGGAACCGTTTATGTTCTGCAGCGATGCTGATAATCCAATGTACAATTCTCTCAAGGCATTCATTGCCGTCGTTCGCAACCTTGCAAAGCAGTTTGACACCGTATTGATTCCTTTGCAGGAATCGATTGACGAAATAATAACAAAAGTTCCACCGGAGAAGTTCTCCGACGACATGGTTCATCCTTTTTTGTGGGCGCATTTCTGGATCGCGCAGCGCTGGATTGAAGCAACAAAGCTTTAATATTAATTTGATGAAAAAAATTTTTCATCATAGATTGAGTAACAACAAGGGTTAAGAACAAGAAGAAAAAATTCATTGAAAAAAATCAGATTTAGCTCTTTACACTTTATCGATTTTACATAAACTTGCCGATACAGAATGTATGGCATTGACCACAACATCTGGTTAAATTCCCGAGAAATATTCTATATGTTGTAGTGGACTTTTTTTCGCATGGAGGCGTATAGATGTCTTACAAATTTGATCCTGAGAACCCTTTCAAGACCGAGAAAACGAAATTAAAAGCAGCGACGACCACCACCGAAACGAAGGGTTTGAAAATAGAACATTTCTTTTCAACGCCGGGCATACACCCTTTCGAGCAGCTCGATTGGGAAAAGCGTTCGGCCAAAATTTCCGGAGATAACGGGCAAACCGTCTTCGAGCAGGACAATATCGAAGTGCCGACCTGCTGGAGCCAGTTGGCTACAAAAGTCGTAGCGAGCAAATACTTCTACGGCGATAACGATTCCGGCCAGCGGGAAAACTCGGTCAAGCAGCTTGTCCATCGCGTTTGTAAAGCTATCGCGGAAAGAGGCAGAAGAGATGGTTACTTTTCTACCGAACAGGACGAAGAAGTTTTCTACAACGAATTGACCTGGCTTTGTGTGAATCAATACGGCTCGTTCAATTCGCCCGTATGGTTCAACGTAGGTCTTTCGGATATATATGGTATCAAAGGCAGCAAGCACAACTTTCACTGGGACCATCAACGAAAAGAAGCTCTCCCCTGCGAGAACAGCTACGAATATCCACAGGCCTCGGCCTGTTTCATCCAGTCGGTGAAGGACTCGATGGAAGACATAATGCGTCTTGCAACGAGCGAGGCGATGCTATTCAAGCACGGCTCAGGCACAGGAACCGACTTATCAACACTGCGAAGCAGCAAAGAGAAGCTCTCCGGCGGCGGCAGGCCGTCGGGGCCGCTCAGCTTTATGAGAGTCTATGACCAGATAGCGGCCGTGATAAAATCGGGCGGGAAAACCCGCAGGGCCGCAAAGATGCAATCGCTCAAGGT
>Ga0315537_1000552_pt1 | contig 29266 bp, 24 predicted proteins | sample SalMarSW160270MG_FD_203091 | JGI IMG/M metagenome (GOLD analysis project Ga0315537, IMG submission 203091) | Salt marsh sediment microbial communities from the Plum Island Ecosystem LTER, Massachusetts, United States - Salt Marsh Sediment SW1602-70 ...
ATTTGCATAGCTTCAAATCGCCGCAGCAGTATTTACCTTCGGCCTAATATAATTAAGACCACCGCCTACGGTCTGGCCGAGCTGCTCGGCGCCGGGATACAATTCGAGATCACGCCTGATGAAAAGATGGTGAAACTCAAACGCTCGGGGAAAATAACTGCATTGCCCGGTTTTGACACTGGTATGTTCAGCGTTCAGGATTTTGCCGCTGCACAGGCTGTTGCTGCATTCGAGCCGCAGCAGGGCTGGAAGATTCTCGACCTTTGCGCTGCGCCGGGGACAAAGACAACGCAACTGGCGGAGCTAACCGACAACAAAGCTCAAATCTTCGCAACAGATATTAATTCGGTACGTCTTGAAAGGGTCAAAGAGAATTCGCAGCGATTAGGATTGACCTGCATCGAAGTATTCGAATACTCGCAGCTCGATGATATTGCCAGGCGGCAGGGGCCGTTCGACGCTGTGCTTGTCGATGTGCCTTGCTCGAATACCGGGGTGTTGGCTAAACGGCCGGAAGTAAGGCTAAGGATAAAACAAAAAGGCATTGAAAAACTGATGCAGACACAGGCTGAACTTCTCAAGACCGCAATTGACCTCGTAAAACCAGGTGGGAAAATCTGCTATAGTACGTGCAGTATTCTAAAAGCGGAGAACCAGCAGCAAATCCATAACTTCCTCGCCGAATCTGCGAACCTGCAACTGGTCAGCGAACAGATGCTGTTGCCGTCCGCCGGGGAATTCGACCACGACGGCGGATACTACGCCATCCTCAAAAAAACCTCCTGACACTACTTCACACTGATTTATATATCTTTGACGCAGATTGCGCAGATTTCTCTGATGGTTAATCTCTGCGTAACCAGCGAAATCAGCGTCAGAATTTTACCATATAGGGCTTGCGCGGCCTTTTCCGATACAGCGGAACAACCAAAATTCAGACACGGATTAACACTGATTAAAAACTATTCACTATAAAGACCAACGACTATGTTTAACCGCGGATTTCGCGGATTTTCACGGATTAAACAAAAAATATAAAACATTATTTTTCAACAACTTAACAAAACGGCAATGTGAAAAACACGCATAATGGTTCGACTCTTTCGACATCGCTCAAGACAGGTTAGCTCACCACAGGAAAAACGAGGAGTTTAAATTTCTTTACCACGAAGGTCATGAAGGTTTCTTAAAAATAACTTTTCTTCGTGGTTCTCTGCCTGCCCGACGTAGCCTTTGCGAAGGCGGGTGTTCTTCGTGGTGAGCTGATTTTTCTGCTTGGTGAATATGGTTTATATCATAACAGAGGCAGGCGAAGGGAAAAGAACTCGGATATTCAGTTGGACCCGGAAAAATTGAAACAAGCAGATTTTGTTTGTTTTAACGGTCTTTGTATGTTATTATGGGACAGAAGTTGAGAGTTTGCGTTAGTTGTCTTGTCTTAAGAAGAATTTTTGAGGAGGTAGAGTTATGAAAAAGCAATCAATTCTTTTAGCAACTGCAATTTTTGAGAGGGTTAAAAATGAGCAATTCACCTTCTGTATGGTACTGTATGGACGTTAAGAATTGACAGGAGATCACATTTATGGGTATCTTCAAAAGTGCGGTATCTGCTGTTTCCATTCTACTTTCAATGAGCCAGCTTCGCTATCTGATAATAACTGGTTTGGTATTAGTAGTTTGCATGGGCAGTTCGTCGTTTGCTGACCCGGCTGACCCGCCTAAAGCGACATTTGAATGGGAAGGACGGTCTTGCGGGGAGAACGCGGAGGATTCCGGATGGCCAATCACCCGTGTGGTGAATTGGATTGAGGTAAACTGGCAAGTCAATGTGGAAACCGAATTGGAATATGAAATTGCGAACATGCGATTTTACTCAATTAAGTCCGTCTCCTTCGAAATTCCATTTCAGTATCTTACATTTTCAACCGACTTTCCACTCACTTCTTCTATCGCAGAGAATTTCCTGTGTGTTCTCGGTCCCGCCGACTTCGACCTCGACTTTAATCTACCGGAGGCGATGGGTTTTAATTGCTCGTGTGTACACGAGGTATTCGACATTCCCAACACCGGGGATTATTACTTTATTATCCACCTGAAGCACCCCCAAGAGCATTTGATTACTACACCGAAAGGTATGATGCTTAAACTAGCAGGGGGGAACGGTGCAGGTGTTTACGGTGGCTTTCTGTTGGCACACTTTTCTTATCTAGACGATGGGTACGGGGCCTGGGTCGAGGGTTCTGAATTTGTTCCGCCAGCTGGTTATTATCAAAACCTCTTCAGTGAATCGCCCGACGACAGGATTGGGGTCTCCCTAAAGGAGACCAATTCCTTGTACAAAACGGCTCGGTTTTTAGATGAGGAAGATGAAAATCGTTTTGTATTCGGAGCTATTGCCGATGGCCGGTCGCGCGTTGTCGTTGAACTCCATGGCGTGCAAAGCAGCGCTAATGTGACGATTCCTGATGGTGACGGGACGTGGGTTTCCCTTCCAACACTTGTAAACGGAGTGTGGCGCAGAACGTGGCAGGCTCCCGAGAGCTACGGCGGTTCTGCCGACGATAATATCCAGAGGAGAAGACCTGTTGGCTTTGCCATAGTTATAGATGACCAGAGCATTGAAACGTCTCCTTTTAATCTCTACAAAGCGCCTGTTGTATTGCTGCACGGCCTTTGGAGCGATGCAAGCATTTGGGACCCTTTACAATATGCTCTGCGGGCTAATGGTTTTCGCGATTATGCGGAGTCATATTCTAATCAGTCATCTTTCCTTGATAATGAACCGGTGATTTCGAATCATGTGAAGCGTGCGCTGACTCAGGTTCGACGTCTGGGTTTAGTCGCCAAAAAAGCCGACATCGTGGGTCACAGTATGGGCGGATGCCTTGCCAAAGAGTATGGTTCGAGCGACTACATTCGAAGAATCGTAACAGTCGGCACACCTCATTACGGCAGCCCAATAGCCAATGTGGCCGCATCGCTTGGTCATGATTTTAATACTTGGCTTGCATCGCTATCCAATAATTCGGTTGAAGTTGAAATTGGAGCGCTAATAGACCTTCAGGAAGGAAGATGCTTTATAGACGGAAACAGACTGAATACACCGGTTCTCGCTATCAATGGAGTCGCGACTAACATCGACCAGTATCCAGCCGACTTTGGAATGTGGGCTGTAATCTTGAATACATTAATAGGAGAAAGTCCTTCATTTTGGCACAATGAACTTTTCCATGGCTATACAAGCGATTGGGTTGTTTCTGGAAACAGCCAAAAAGGCGGGCTGACTGGTCAAAACGTGCAAGATGTCAATGGAGTGTGGCATTGTGAGGAACCAAGTAATTCAGAAGTTATCAGCAAAACAATCGACTTTCTGGATGCTCCAAGCGATGAAGTAAGCGCCGCTTTCAATACGCCAACAGAGTTGGCGATAGAACCCAAAAGCAGCATATTCCAGCCAACTGCCCGCCCGATGGTGAGTATGGTGTCCGGAGCAGAGGCAATAACAATCACAACACCTACGGCAGGCACGGTTTTCTCTCATGGAGACACAGCGCATGTTGCTGTGAGCACGCCGCCGACCGCGACTCAGGTGTTGGTGGCATTGTCGGATGGATCGGTTGTCGTAGATGATACTGCACCGTTTGAGATGGATATCCCGATTCCACAGCAGTCTCTCGGGGCAATGACAATTGGAGCCCTGGCGTGGGATACCAATGGAATCATCGGAACCGCCACGACAACCGTCTCTGTCACGACTACCGCAACAGTCACAATGCTCAAGGTTTGGCCGGATTCGGTTTTATATCTGAATACAGGCGAGACAGTGCCTTTCGTTGTTCATGGTATTTTCACTGATGATGTCGAAAGAGACGTTACTACAAGCCAATGTGGCACCACTTACAATACAACAGATTCATCGGTGGCAAGCATTGACACTGCAGGTTTGCTAACTGCCAAAGCACCAGGCTACTGCGCTGTCATTGTGTCGAATGGCGATTCTATGCAGATACCAGTATTGGTACAGCCTTCGCTAATCGGCGATATTAATGAAGATGGCGAAGTGAATTATGAGGATCTACAGGCAATAGCTAACCAGTGGCTGCAACCGCCGGGTATTCCATCTGCTGATATTGCACCTTTGCCGAGTGGTGATGGTACAGTAAACTTTCTGGATTTTGCGATTTTCGCCGATCATTGGCTTGCAGGTGTCGAATAGCTTCACAACCTCTCTTCGATAAAACAATGACCAAAGGACGTTTTACTTTTTAATCACTATTTCAAGTGGTTGTTCCGTTTTCGGTTCGGATTTTTTTCAGAGTTTCCATCCACGGGATGCCCCACAGCATGCCTGCACAGCATGCCCCACAACGGCACCACAACGGCATTACCGATACAAGTTGTTTCCTCTTTTTTACTTAAACCTAATTTCTCATTAACCGCACCTGCTGCCGCGTCTTACGACGTGAGGCGCAGCGGCGTGGAGACCGCCGAGTCCGCAGGGAAAATAAGTTTCAAAACAGTGTTAATCAGCCTGCCCGACATAGTTACGAAGCAACGACGGCGGGTGTAAATCCGTGTCTAAATGAGTCGTTGGTCTTTAATAAATAATTTCAATCCGTGTCGAAACCGAATCCACAGCTTTTCCACATACAGAAGTTACGTTGTGTAAAAGGTGTTAAGAACAAATTTTTTTCGCGTGTAACCTATGTAATCAGCATTGTTTTTATGAGGTGGAAAAAAAATTCCTACAAAGGTGGTTGATTTGTCTTTGCGTCCCTAAATAATAGGGCTAATCGTACTGAAAAAGAGGAAGGAACCAAAAACCAGCAGCTATGGAAAGCATCTATGCAGACTATAGTCACGGAAGACACAATCTCGGCCATTAGTGAGCATCTTTGTCAGCTCGTCGGGCCGCAGAAATACAGGATTTGGTTTAAGCACTCGACCAAACTGAGTATAACAGACGGATACCTGAGGGTCGGTGTGCCGAATTTGTTTATCGCGAGCTGGATAGAAAACCATTTTATTAACGAATTGAGCCAGGCCGCCCGTGAAGTTCTTGGGGCCGAGGCGAAGGTAGCCTTTGTTGTCGACCCTGAACTGTCGGGCAGTCAGAGAAAGACTCAGCTTGATAACCAGGCTCAACTGGTAGCCAAAGCCCAGGACCGCAAGCGTCCGCCGGCGGCGAAGTTGCCGTCGAGCGCCCGGCCGTTGAAGCTCAGTCTCGACGACTTCGTGGTAGGCTCGAGTAATGAGTTGGCTTATAACGCGGCCAGGGCGGTTATTAACGACCAGAAGAGCCCGTTTAACCCGCTATTTGTTCACGGAGGATACGGGGTCGGCAAAACGCACCTGGCGCAAGGGATATGTAACGCAGTTGCGCAGAACCGGCCCGGGACTGGATGGCTTTATCTGTCGGCTGAGGATTTTGTCAACCAGTTTGTGCTGGCCTTGAAGACAAAAAAGCTGGAGGCTTTTCGCCGCCGGATGCGGCAAACGGAGTTGCTTGCCATCGACGACATTCACTTCTTGGCCAGCAAGCCATCAACGCAGGAGGAGTTTCTGCATACGTTCAACGCCATCGACCTTGCGGGCAAGCAGGTTGTTCTGGTGTCCGATGCGCATCCGAAGATGATAGGGCAGTTGAGCGATAAATTAGTCAACCGGTTCATCAGCGGAATGGTTGTCAGGATAAACCCGCCTGACCTGGAGGTCCGCAGGGAAATCTGCAGGCGGTACGCGCTGAATATGAAAAAGCACGTTCCCGAAGCGGTGATTAAATATATCGCAGAGCATATCCGCACGAACGTCCGCGAACTGGAAGGGGCGCTTATAAAGGTCATCGCATATTCGGCTTTGCAGGATAAGCATCTCGATTTGTATATGGCCAAGGAGGTGCTCGCCGAACACCTTGCCCGGACCGACCCTATCGTACACATATCGGATATCGAGGCGAACGTTTCCACATTCTTCGGCCTGACGCCGGCCGATATACATTCCTCGAAGAAGGACAGGGTGATATCGACGGCGCGTCATTTCAGTATGTATCTTGCCCGCAAGCACACTAATATGTCCAGCCCGGAGATTGGCAGGTTCATGGGCGGTAAGAATCACGCGACCGTTCTGCTTGCCTGCAAAAAGGTCGAGGATTTGCTCAGCAGAAACGCCGAAGTTCGCTGGCAGAGCCAGACGGGGAACAAAATCTCCAAGGCCCGGACCATCATCGGTAAACTGCAGGATTCGATAGCGTCAAAATAACATAAAATTGTTGTCGGCTGCGGATTTACACCGGTGTGCGAATTTTATATCATACTGCGGTCAGTAAACGGATTCTGTTGGGAGGTTATATTATGGATTACGCCAAGTATGCAGTAATCATATTGGCATTGCTTATCCTGGCCGGCGGATGCAAAAAGAGCAGCGAACAATCGGAAGGAGAGAATTCAGCAGAAGGGGAGGTTGTCAAGCGAGCGGTAATCGCAGAGTATGACGAGGAGTATCCGGCGGGTTACGAATCAGACTTTGCGGCTGATGCGGAGGCTGATACGGAAGATATGACAGTAGAGGTGGTTGTACTGTCAAACTGGATAGCGCGGCAGGCTGAAGAGCAAACGGGTATATCGGTGCGTGGCGATGAGATAGCTATGTACGGTATAGTCCGCTCTGCGCGAAAGGCGCTGGAGGAGCTCGAGACTCAGGAGCAGACGCAGGTGAGTGTGTCTTTGCCTGCGACGGACGGCGAAACGGCTGAGCAGTTCGAGATGACTGTGACGAGGAAGATGGTCGAAAAGCTGTTTGAGTCCGACTGATAGATGTTTTGTCGGTCCCGGCGGTGTTGAGCGGTACCTGCCTTTAGTTTGTGGCTCGCACGGGCTGTAAATAAACCCTTGTAGGGGAGGGGTGGTTCTGCTATAAAACCTCTTCTATCGTTAACTGAAACGGTTTTGGGAGAAGTGTATGACAACGGCATTAGAACGTTACGACCCGCAGATATATGAGCTGATACGGCAGGAGAAGGCACGTCAGAGCGGCAGTATCCGGCTGATACCTTCGGAGAACTACGTCAGCAGGGCGGTGATGGAGGCCAGCGGCAGTGCACTGACGAATAAGTATTCGGAAGGGTATCCGGGTAAGCGGTATTACGAAGGCCAGCAGGTGACCGACCTGATAGAGATTATGGCGAGGGAGCGTGCCAAGAAGCTGTTCAAGGCCGAGCACGCGAATGTTCAGCCTTACTCGGGTTCGGTGGCGAATTTGGCGGCTTACCTGGCTGTGGCTGAGCCGGGCGATACGATAATGGGGCTGATGCTGACGCACGGCGGGCACCTGACGCACGGCTGGAAAAATACGATATCCAGCAGGATTTTCAATTCGGTACAGTACACGCTCAATTCAAAAACCGGTCGATTCGATATGGACCAGATTCGCGATTTGGCGAAGCAGCATCGGCCGAAGATAATTGTCTCCGGTGCGACGGCGTATCCGCGGCAGATTGATTTTGCGGCGTTCGGCGAGATAGCCAAGGAGGTCGGCGCGTATCATATAAGTGACATTGCCCATATCGCCGGGCTGGTGGTGGCAGGTATCCATCCGAGCCCGGTACCACACGCCGACATCGTATCGACTACTACACATAAGACACTTCGCGGGCCTCGCGGCGGGATGCTGCTTTGTCGTGAAGAGCTGGCCAAGCAGGTCGACAGGTCAGTGTTCCCGGGTCTGCAGGGCGGGCCTCATATGCATACGGTCACGGCGATAGCGGTGGCGATGGCGGAGGCGGATACACCGGAGTTCGTGGCGTATGCAAAGCAGATAGTTAAAAACTCGCGGGCACTGGCGGCGAAACTGCTGGAGTACGGGTTCGACCTTGTCTCAGGCGGCACGGACAATCATCTTATACTGATAGATTTGCGGAATAAGGGTGTGCCGGGCAAGAAGGTGGCCAAGGCACTGGACAGGGCGAGGATTGTGTGTAATTACAATACTGTTCCGGACGACCCGGCGCCGCCTTTTAATCCGAGCGGACTGCGGATGGGTACGCCGGCAATAACAAGCCGGGGGATGAAGGAACCACAGGCCGAGAAGATTGCAGGGTTTATTAAAAGAGTTGTCGAAAATATCGATAACGAGTCTGCGATTGAAGAGGCAGGCAAAGAGGTGCTTTTGTTGTGCTCGCAATTTCCTGTGCCGGACCACTTTATCGTGCCGGGCAGGAACGGTACGAGTTAGAAGTTTACCGTCAGGCCTGCGTAGAAGGTTGTGCCCGGGCCGTACGGGAAAGAGTTCGGAGTGCCGGTGTAGGCGAGCGTCGGGGCGTAAGTCTTTTCATTCAAGAGGTTCTCGACGCGGAACGTAAAAGTGGACTGCCCTTTGTTCAGCCCCATCCACTTTGACACGTCGAGGTCTACGTTCAGATTGACTAAGTTTATTGCTTCAGGTTCAGGGTTGGCCACAAGCGTCGAGCCAAAGGGAGCTGGTAGTGACGGGAAGTAGATTTCCGGCGGTTTCCCGAAGTAACAATAGAACAGCGATACAGTACCCCAGTCCCAGGTACAGGCAGTGCCCAGCTTAAACATATTTTCCGGCACGACGGTTGGATTGACACTACCCTGGGCCTTGTTGTTCTGGTGCAGGAATGAGCCGAGGATGTGCCAGTTCGGCGTGAAGAAATATTTGGCTTCGAATTCAACGCCGTCGAACCTTTGCGTGCCTCCATTCATATAAGACAGGTCAGGGACGGCGCTAGTATCGTAAATAACAAGCTTATCAATCATGCTTTGAAAATATGTTAAGGCTGCATAAGTTTTTTCATCATGATAAAATACCTGTGCGTCATAAGTGGTGATTGTCTCAGGCTCGAGGTCACTGTTACCTCTGAGAATTCCAGGGTCATAGAGGTCGGTTTCCAGGGTGGTAGGGGCCCTGAAGGCCTCGCCTCGCAGGAGCTTGAAGCCCCATTTGTCAAAGGGCGTTATGATTACACCATATCGGGATATCCAGTCGCTGATGCCGTAACTTGATTTGTTCCACTGCGTACCGGCAATGAGCTTGATGAGCTTGCCGAATTTGTAGTCACCCTGAGCATAAAAGCTCTTGGGCTCATGACGATATGAGGCGATGGAATGAAATCTACTGCTATCCACATTGCAGCTTGAGCGCTGCTCCTGCAGGAATCCCAGGACAACGTTAGTGTTGTCCGTAGGATTAGCGAAAAGTGTCGCCTCAAGAAGTATATCCGATGTATCTATACCGATAAGTTGCGGCTTAAAACTGGTCATACTGTTTTTCTGGAAATTGTAGGTGGCGTTAAACTCCAGTGTAACTTTTTCGTGGATGGGCATTCGATATCCAGCGTTCACAAAAAGCTTTTTATTGTTAAATGATTTATGCGGATTGGACCAAAAAGGGACAACTCCCATTGCGAATGCGTCATAATCCGACCAGAAGCTGTCAAAAGTGAAATTTCCATAATTCAGGTGCGCCACTCCTGAGTAGCTTTTGTATTGTCGGTCATCCTTGCCATAGACACCCAGCCCATCGGTCATTCTGTACGGATAGCCCTGCTGGCCGATAACATTAAAGGCGGTGATATAACCAAACTTGCCTGACTTTCCTGCAGCGGTTAAATCTGTTTTATAGTATCCATAACTTCCCATCATCGAAGAGACGGACAATTCGTTCTTGTCCGGGATGCGTGTTTTCAGATTGATGACCCCTGTGAAGGCGTTTGAGCCATAGAGAACCGAACCGGGCCCACGAATCAGTTCGACACTCTCCAGAACCGACAGCGGAAATGTCTTATACATATTGACATTAAGTCCCTGTGCACTTTCGCGGATGGGCCGACCGTTAAAGAGAATCAGGGTATGCATATCTGTAACCGTGCCCATATCACCACGAAAGCCCGCTACATTGTCGGTATAAGGCAGGACGTCTCGCGTATAGACGCTGGGCTGGCGCTGCAGGAGCTGGTGTAAGTCCCTGTCTCCATAGGCCTCAATCTCATCTCGGGGAACGACAACCATAACACCTGGCGCCTCGTACAGCGACTCAGGTATCTTCGAAGCCGAGGTAACCTCAACTTCAAGCAGCTCTTCAATCGACATACTTGCGAAGTCTACAGACTCGTCCAGTTCCTTGTGTTGTTCGTATTCAGGGTGTCCCGGATGGGCCTGTGAATAAAAACAAAGCAGACCCAAGAGAAGACAGAGCAGTCTTAGGCTCCGAGTACAGCAGTGTTTTATGTAAACATCATAATACACTTAAAACCAGCTTCCGGCAGATTATCCCCATATCTTTGTTTATTTAATGAAGGATATTTCGGCGACATTGAGGCTTAAGTTTATGTATCACCAGAGATTATATTTGTCTATCTGGTCAAAAGTGTAAAGAAGGGGGGTTATAGGATGTCGTTACATACTTTTTGTGGTTTACCAGTAATGATGTACGAGTGGACGAATCTGTTCCTCGTAGATGCCCTGTACTTCGGCCATTATTCTATCGGTCAGGGGCGGTAAATCCGCGACGGAGAAGTTTTCATCGGCCTGTACAGGGCGTTTGGCACCGGGGATTGCGCATGTAACGGCATCGAACATGAGAATCCAGCGCAGGGCAAACTGGGCCATCGTCATTCCTTCCGGGCGAATCTCTTTTAGCTTTTCAACAGCCTTTAGGCCCTGTTCGTAAGGGACGCCCGAAAAGGTCTCGCCGCGGTCGAACGCCTCGCCCCTGCGGTTGAATTTGCGGTGGTCATCCGAAGCGAAGGTGGTATCGGATTTTAGCTTTCCTGTCAGCATACCGGAAGCAAGAGGCACCCGTGCAAGGATGCCGACTTTTCGCTCCTTTGCCCGGTCGAAGAAAAGCTCGGAAGGGCGGTGACGAAACATGTTGAAGATAATCTGAACGGACTGGACGTTGGGATACTCAATAGCTTTAAGAGCTTCTTCGACTTTTTCCACACTGACTCCATAGTATCGAATTTTGCCGGCTTTGACCATGTCGTCAAGGACATCGAAGAGTTCCGGTTGATAGTAAACCTCGGTAGGGGGACAATGTAGTTGGAGCAAGTCGATGGTTTCCATATCGAGGTTTTTGAGGCTGCGTTCGATGAAGGCGGTAAGATTTTTGCGGTTGTATCCTGCTGCTGTGTGCGGCTCGAGGCGTCGACCGGCCTTGGTGGCGATGTAGATATCGGGATGGTCGCGGCGAAGCCGGGCAAGGAGCTGTTCGCTGCGGCCGTCGCCGTAGACATCAGCAGTGTCGAAAAAATTAACGCCAAGCTCGACGGCACGGTGCAGAGCTGCAAGTGATTCACTGTCATCGACGGGGCCCCACGCGCCGCCGATTGCCCAGGAGCCGAAGCTAACGGCGGAAATTTCCCATCCTGTGCGTCCGAGTTCCCGGTATTTCATAAACAGGCCTCCGTTCCGATGTTCGATTTCATTAAACAGCTTCGATGGTTGAAGGGGGCTTTGTAGCAATATTGTAAGTTACACTGACGATTCCGGATACTTCACGGGTAATCTCGCGTGCAAGTTTTTCGAGGGTCTCGAACGGTAATCGAGTCGGTGTTGCAACGCGGGCGTCGAGGCTGTCCCAGCAGCGGATTTCAATCTGCTGTCCGAAATCACGTTTTCCGTCTCGCATGCCGGTGACACGGTCGGCGTGCAGGATGGCCATGTACTGAAATGCCCCGGTATCTTTAAGTAAGCGTTCGACGATGACGGTGGCCTTGCGGACTGTCTCGATGCGCTGCGGTGTTACTTCACCTATCACTCGAGCGGCCAGGGCCGGGCCGGGGAATGGAATCCTGTTGAACAGTTCATCCGGCAGACCGAGGGCCTTGCCCACTTTTCGTACGCCGTCTTTGCGAAGCTCGATAAGCGGTTCGAGGATCCGATAACCGAAGGCCTGCTGCGGGTCGATACCGAGCTGCTCGAAGACGTTGTGCTGGCGTTTGATGCCTGCGACGGTCTCGTCGATGTCGGTGAGAATCGTTCCCTGCAAAAGGTATTTAGCGCCGCTGTTTTTTACGATTTGGCCGAAGACGTCTCGATAGAAGGCCTGTGTGACGGCTTCGCGTTTTTCTTCAGGGTCTTCGATGCCGGCCAGTGCGGTGAAGAATTGTTCGCGGGCGTCGATTATTTCGACCTTGACACCGAGTTTTTGAAAGAGGTCGACAACGCGTTCAGGTTCACCCAGGCGCATCAGGCCGTTCCGGATAAAAACAGTTTTGAGACGGTCGCCGAGCGCGCGATGTCCGAGCATAGTAACGGTGGATGAATCGACCCCTCCGGAAAGAGCATTTATTGCCGTTCCGTCGCCGACGGCATCTTTTATCTGGTTAACCTTTCCGGCGATGAATTGTTCAATGTCAAGCTGTTGTGCGGTAATCTCTGTAATCATTTTCCGACCTCCTTTTCATGTGGAATCCTGTATCGGCCAAGAGTGTAACCGCTATATTACAGGGTTGTCAAGGATAAGGCTGAAATGTGCGTGGTCGGGGTAAAGGGTTCAGATTTCCTCATAGGCCTTGGAAGCAGGTTGTAAACGCTCCACCTGCAAGGTCCTATAATATATGTTATGTTTCATTCAGGCGGAAATGGGGTTTAGGGGCATAGAGGACTTAAAACGCGTTCTGAGGGCCGAACGGGTTAATGTAGGCGGCACGAACGGCTGTGTCGGTGAGGTTTTCCCATGTGGCGATGGTCCTGTCGAGCAGGCCGAGGTTTTGCAGGACGATGGATATATTGTGCGTGGTTTGTCCTGCAGTCAGGTTTTTGTCCATGAAATTCTGCATGTCAATGAGCGAGCCGGCGAATTTAATTCGGTCGCAATACAGCATCGCGGTCCTGTAGTGAAGGTCGAGGGTGTGGACGTCGAGGTCTGTCGGCGGCTGAAGCAGCTCAAGGGCCTGCTCCCTGGCGCCGGTCTCGTACAGGCAGACGATGAGCTTGTTTCTGGCGCGGTCAAAAGTGGGATTAAGCTCGAGTGCCTGGTTAAATGCTTTGCCTGCTTCCGATAAGTCGCCGAGACACATCAGCAGAAGACCAAGTCGATAGTGCAAATCGGGGTTGTGCGGGTTATCAATAAGCTCTGAGTGGTGGGCATTTATTATAACTGTGAGGTCTTCATTTTCGTCCAGATCGAAGTTGTGTGAAAGGTTGGTGCATCTAAATCTGAGGGCGGCGGTCTGTGCGAACAAAAGAGCGCTGTTGGGCTGAATCGCCGCGGCAAGTGATAGAGTTGCTGCGGCCTGCTTCGTGTCACCGTAGAGCTTCTGAGACAGGGCCAGGCCGATATAGGCGTCAACGACACGGTCGTTCATCTCGAGTGCCTGATTGAAGCTCAGGGCGGCGAGGTCGTCCTGCTGTTGTTGGAGGTACTGGGTGCCGAGCTTAACGGTTGCCTCTATTAAATCGGGGCAGAGCCGCAAGGCCTGCTCGTATGAGTCGGTTGCCTCTGCGGTTGCGCCGAGCATTGCGAGCAGGTCGGCCTGTCGCAGAAGAAGCTCGGGGTTGTCGGGATGTTCCTGGAGCTGCTGCTGGACGTGCTCGAGGGCATCGTGCAAATGGCCCTGGCGGAGCATTTCTTCGACGTCAGGGTCAGGACCCAGAAAATTGTCCGGATGTATGAGTATGGCTGTGTTGAAGGTATCAACGGCCTGCTCGTAGCGTTTCGCGGCGATGTAGAGATGGCCGAGAGCTACGAGTGTATAAATGTCGTCGGGGTATTCCTGCCTGAGCAGCTCGTATTCGACAATGGCGTCGTCGAGCCTTCCGGATTTGAAGTAGATTGCGGCGAGCCTCTGTCGAGGCAACTGGAGGAAGTTTTTGAACTTCAGACAGTCCTGATAGAACTCGACGGCCTGTGCGTCGGAGCCTATTCTTTCATGGCAGTGGCCCAGGGCGTACAGTGCCATGGTATTGCTGGGCTGGCGCATATAAACGGAATTGAACTCTTCTATGGCCTCGGCGGGGTGGTTCATCTGCAAAGACAGGGCCCCTGCCGCCATTCGGCCGAGCACACATGAAGGGTTGTCGAAAAGATAAAGACGTAATTGCTCACAAGCCTGCTGCGTTTTCTGCCGGCGTGCAAGGTCTATGACCTGAATGAGTGTTCGATGCTTGTCTGACTCCAGGGCGGCGGCTACTGACGGTGAGATGTCGAACCAGTGCCATATCAGGGAATCGGTCTCAATAGTTATCCCCCTGCCGATTATGCCCAAAAGTACGCTCATATAAGATATTCCACAAGGCTATAAAATACCCGGTTATAATCCGCCGGTAGTATCGGCATGTATCAGCGGCAGGTTAAGGTAAGGATGGACGGATAAGCGACAAATGCGGAATTATCGGCGTTTTATGTGGGGGTTTTTCGTTGTATAGGGGTTGTTAAGCCTTTGTGGACAAGTATCGCGGACGTTAAGCGGTCAATTAGTCAATGTCACTTGTCCGATGCTGCGGTGTGGGCCTGTTTTTCTACCTCGCTGAGGTAGGCAAGCGTGCGTTCGAGCTTGTCGGAAAGGTGCTTTAACTTGAGCATTGTGCGTACGCGCGTCAGCAGTTCGAGCTTATTGACGGGCTTACTGACGAAATCGTCGCTTCCGGAATCGATGCCTCTTTCGATGTCACCGAGTTCGTTGAGAGCAGTGACCATGATAATCGGGATGTTTGTTGTGGCGGGGTCGTTTTTAATTCTTCGGCAAACTTCGAAGCCGCTCATTTTCGGCATCATTACATCGAGCAGAATCAGGTCGGGGGCATCCCCGGCGACGATGTCGAGGGCCGTCGGGCCGTCCTTTGCCGGGACGGTGACATAATCCATGTCTTCGAGATAGGCCTGGAGCAATTCGAGGTTCTGCTGGTTATCGTCGACAACCAGTATTACAGGCGTCTTGTCGTCTATCTCCTGAAGGTCTTTTTTTGTCATACTGCAAAACCCTTTTGTCATTCCATATTTTGAGACGGTACCGCCCTGCCGCTGACGGGGCCCTCGAATCAGGACACAATTATACCCAGCCTCGGCGGCTGAGGCAAGAGACGTTATTTTTGCTAATTCGCTGCCAGGGCTTTGATTATGGCTTTGCAAAAGGCAGGCAGGTCGTCAGGCTTGCGGGAAGTTATCAGATTTCCATCGACGACGCATTCTTCGTCCACGTAATCGGCGCCGGCATTTTTGATATCGTCCTTAATCGCCATAAAGCACGTGGCTTTTTTGCCTTTGTATATGTTCGTACTGCACAGCAGCCAGCCGCCGTGGCATATAGCTGCGATTATTTTGCCGGCGTCGACCATCCGATTTGCGAATTCTATCATTTCGCTGCTTCTTCTCATAAAGTCGGGAGCGAAACCGCCTGGGACAACCATACAGTCATAGTCGTCAGGATTGACGTCGCCTGCGGCGAAATGCGAGACGCAGGGATAACCTTCTTTCGATGGATAGGTTTTGTTCGCCTGGGCCGCTATGAAGTGAACTTCGCAGCCTTGCTCTTTTAGCCGATAGTACGGGTACCAGACTTCGAGAGTCTGGTACATCTGGTCGACCATGATAGCGATTTTTTTGGATTTCATTTTTGCTGTCCTTCAGTTTCCATGCAGGCTTCTATATATTGTCTTATTTCCGGCCTGAGGTAGATAGACTCGATATCAACCAGCCGCCCTGCCGCCTGGGCACAGAGAGCTGCGGATTCGGTAGTCGGGGCCTGGGTATCGAGGAAAAAAATATTTTTCCCCTTAACATTGCACAATCCGCCGCCGGCGCCGCCGAGCGGTTCGCTGCGAACCTGGACGCCGTTGTCCTCTAAGAGAGAAAGTAACTGCTGTAGTATGTCCTGGCTGTTCATATTCGTAAGTCGGTTGTACAAAAATGCTTAGATTCAATCCTTTGTTCAAGAAAATAAAGCTTCACGGTCGATATACCTAACGGAGAAGTCTTGCGCAGAGATTCTATACAAGGAAAGATACTTTGACAAGTACCGTCGCAAAGCGAAGGTCGCTGCATCAGGAACTTGCGGCAAACAGGCGCCGAGTCGATTCTCTGAGTAAACAGGTTGAACAGCTCGAACGGCCCGCGAGTATGGGCACAGCGGCTTCGATGATTCTTCACGAGATAAACAACCTCTTGACGCCGGTCGGCACTTACGCGGAGCTGGCGCTGCGCAATCCACAGGACAAAACGCTTGCCCAAAAGGCCCTGCAGCGGGCGAAGGAAAATTGTGAACGGGCGGCGAAGGTGGCCGAGGCTGTTCTCGGCGTGGTTAACGGTAACAGCCAAAAAAGTGAGCGGGTGAAATTGGCGGAGCTGGTTGATGAAGTGTTCGCGTGCCTGTGCAGGGATTTCAGCAAAGACGGCATCACCGTCAAGAAGCAAATCAGCGATGATTTGACAGTTTTGGTGGTGCCGATTAAATTAGAGCAGATTATTATGAACATGGTCCTCAACGCAAGACAGGCCCTGCTTGCGACAGGCGGCGGGGCGCTGAGTATATCGGGTGAAGATTGCGGTGAGTTTGTCAGGATTAAGGTTGCCGATACCGGCTGTGGCATGGATAAGGATACCGCCGGCAGGATATTCGAGCCGTTCTTTACGACTAAAAGCGGTGATGGCGACAGTTCAGGCAGGTCGGGGACTGGATTGGGGCTTGCATTTTGTAAAAGAGGTGTCGAAGAGCATGGAGGTACAATTTCGGTTGAGTCAGAGCCTGGGGCGGGAAGTGTATTTACGATAATGCTGCCCCGGCGTTAGAAGAGGTAGTGCCGAACTGTGTCTGTACTCTATGAAAACATTGGTCATGCTTTGTTAATGCTGCTTCTGTTGTGCTTTTCCGCTTTTTTTTCGGGCGCCGAGACTGCGTATTTCAATTTGTCGCGCAGGCAAATCGAGCAGCTCAAGAATTCCCGGAACCGCCTCAACAGGCTGGCTGCTGATATAGCGGCCCAGCCGAGGCAGCTTCTCAGTGCCCTTCTGCTGGGCAATATGACCGTCAATGTTTTGTATTTCGCGGCATCGAGTATTCTGGTATTGCGAGTGGAGCGTCAGGCGAATGTGCTGGCGGCTGCGGCTACAGGTATGGTTTCGTTTGCCGCCCTGCTGCTGCTGGGTGAGATTCTTCCGAAATCACTGTCTTATGTCAAATCGAAAACGGTCAGCATTTTTGCAGCACTGGGTGTGTATGTCCTGGTCAAGGTGCTCAGGCCTGTGATAGCGGTCTTCCAGTTTTTGATTATCACGCCTTCGCTGCGACTGCTGATTGGCTCGGTGAAAGAGCCGCAGCCGATGAGCGCAGACGAATTCAGGTCGCTTATGGAGCGGATAAGAAGCAGCGGATTTATTACCGCGGCCGAGCATCGCCTTGTGGGTGAAATAGTAGGGCTTAATCTTTTGAAGGTAAGGCACTGCCTGCGTCCGCGTGTGGATATGGCGGCATGCGATGTTACCGAATCGCGTGAGGCGGTAATAAAATTCATGCGCGACAATAACCTGGTGAAGGCGCCTGTTTACCGCAAAACAATCGATGATATCGTCGGATTTGTTTATCTGCGTGACCTGCTGACCAGGCCCGAAGCGAAGGTCAGCCGGGTAATTCAGCAGGCTCAGTTTGTGCCGGAGCAGAAGACTATCGAGTCGCTGCTGGAATACTTCAGGCAGAGCGGGACGGATACGGCGATTGTTGTTGATGAATACGGAGGGATTGCGGGAACTATCAGCCTGGAGGACGTGGCTGAAGAGATATTCGGTCCTATCGAAGCCCAGCAGGCCGAGCCAATCGAACAAATCGGGCCGCTGAAATATCGGCTGGCGGGTGACCTTGCATTGCACGACTGGGCAAAGAGTTTTGGAATAGATTTTCTGGAGGCCAAGTTCGCGACGATTGGGGGGCTGGTCAGCTCGCTGCTGGGCAGGATTCCACGGCAGGGAGATACGACCCGGCTGAGGAACCTGACGTTTACAGTTGAAAGCGTACAAAAGAACCGGGTCCAGAGTGTAATCCTGGCGCTCGAGCAGGCGGGGGACAATGGTTCATAATACTATATTCTTGGCTGTTTTTGTTGTCTGTGTTCTTCTGGCCGGTTTGTTTGCCGGTGCGGAGACCGGGGTGTATCAGCTCAGCAGGCTGCGACTACGGCTTGGGGCAGAGCACAGGAAATTATCCTTTGTGTTGCTTAGCAGAAGCCTGCGGGACAGCGCCGCCCTTTTGATTTCATTACTTCTTGGGACGAACCTGGCGCACTATTTTGCGACCAGCAGCATGACATATTTACTGCTCGGTGCGGTTGAAACGGAACGCCGCGCAGAATTACTTGCGACGCTGATAGGCACACCTATATTCTTTATTTTCTCGGAGCTGATTCCCAAGAACCTGTTTTTTTACCGGGCGGATAATCTTATGCCGGCGGTGTCGCCTGTCATATACGTATTCGACAAGGCGGCGAGGTTGTGCGGCATTACACCTATTCTTAAAAGGCTCAGCCAGGTCCACAGGCACCTGGGAGGCCCGGGTTCGTCGCCGGGCGGCACATCGCTATCGACATCGAGAGGATACTTCGAGACGATTCTTATGGAGACGCACGAGGAGGGAATGTTAAGCCATACACAGGCTGAGATGGTGCATCGCCTGGGCCGAATATCAGAGATGCCGGTGCGAATGGTGATGACACCGCTGGCAAAGGTCCGCGAGGTTGAAGCAGGCTCGTCAAGAGCCGACCTGCTTGAAATTTGCAGGAAGTATCCGTTTGCACGGTACCCGGTTTATGACGGCTGGGGCGGCAATATAATCGGTTTGATAGACATATATGATTGCCTGACCTCGGGCAGGGAGTTTACAGGTCTGTATGATGTGACCAGGCCGATTCGCAGGATACCGTCGGATACGACCGTGATGGATACAATAGATATCATGCAGAACGAAAAAGAGAAAATGGTACTGGTGACACGGAGCGAGCAAGGCCGGCGGCCTGTCGGGATTGTCACTATGAAGGACCTTGTTGAGGAGCTGCTCGGTGAGCTTGTCGAATGGTAATAAAAATCACACGGTCGTTCTGCTCAACGCGACTTTAATTATTGTAATAACGCTGCTGTCGGTTTCCTTCCTTGCAAATGCTTTGACTAAAGAATTGGGACGTGATGAACATGAGTATTGTACGGGGGGATATCTGACGGCACGGGGCGAGGTGATTTACAGGGATTTTTCCTACGTAGCACAACTGCCCTACCATCCGCTGATATTGGCGGCGTTGTATAAAATCACCGGCACAAGTTACTACCTGTTGGCTGGAAGGCTCTTTTCAGTGGCGTGTGAGGTCGGCATTATTATTTGTATCGCGGGCTTTTGCAGAGATGTGCTGAAGCGATTTGGCAAATGGGCGGCGGGTTTTTCAATAGGCGCGGTCATTATCTACGCGATGAATCCCATAGTCATTTACGCCTGCGGATACGCCTGGAACCATAGCGCGGTCATTCTGTGTGTGCTTGTTTGCCTTTGGTTGTTTGCGAAAATGGATTTCGAGAAGACGAACTTTTGGCGGCTATGTGTAATTGGTGCGCTTCTTACACTTGCGACTTTTACCAGATCAACCATCGCGCTGGTTTACGTTGTATTTGCAGTGGCAATCATCTTCATGGCGCCGGCAAGGCTGAAGAAAGGCAAGGCCACCGCCCTGCCGTTCATCGTTGGGACATTAGTTTTTGCAATCTGGCCGTTGATAATAATCAGTAAGGCCCCTAAAGCATTTTTCCTGAATGTCGTTTGCATACAGGCGCTGAACGCAGATTTTCTCAGGCGGTTCGGCTGGGTGTTCGATAAGGCGCAATTGACAAAAGAGGCCCTGCTTAGACCCTCTTACATTGGGTTAATTATCCTTGGAGTTTGTCTTGGGATTATGCGTTTTGTGCAAAATAAGCCGGAGGCAACGTCCGATAAGCGAAAGGGGCTGTTTTTTGCCGTTATAGCGGCAGTTTTCGTGGTGATAGTTTTTATCCCGCCGGTGATGTGGATTCAGTACTGGGCTGTACCTGTCGCGTTTATCGTGGTTGCTCTTGTGTATCCGTTGAATTACTTATGCGATATTGCGGCGAAAGACGTCCGCAAGAATCGTTACCTGGTTACAGCGGCAATCCTGTTGGCTATAGCTGCCGGAGCCAGTTTGTATGAAGGCCTGCCTTTGGCTTTTGCTAATGTTGTGCATATGTTTGACCGGGACATGTGGGTCCCGGTGCGCGTGCATAAGATTTCAGAAGATATCCATCAAAAAGCAGTTGGCGAGGGGCCGGTACTGACGCTTTCGCCGCTGTATGCAATTGAGGGCGGCAGTGAAATATATCCCGAATTCAGCGCCGGGTCTTTTGTCTACAGGGTTGCCGACAGGCTGAGCGATTCTCAAAGACGTATCGTGCATGGGGCCGGAGCGGCAGAGCTGGAAAGACTCGTCGAATCACGGCCGCCTTCGGCAGTGATAATCGGGACGGAATCTAAACTGCTCGAAGAGCCGATTCTCAAACAGGCGGTTGGTGTTGACTGGCGGAGGGAAGTTTACGGTGAAAACGGGCCGGTGGTCTATTTTCGCAAATCAGGCGATGAACAGGCCTCTACGCAGCAGCTATTTCGGTGAATTGTCAATAATAGCTTTTGCGATATCGTTGATGGCTTCGCGGGTCGTACCGTTGGCGCCGTCGGTAATAATACTGAAGATGTAGTCCTTCTCGGCTGTGCGGCAATAGCCGCTGAACGATTTGACGCCGTCGATGTACCCGGTTTTGCCGATAATTTTGCCTTTGTATTGCGGCTCATCGAAGTACCTGCCGATAGTTCCGTCGTCCCCCCCTACCGCCAGGGATTGCATGTATATCCGGGAGTTGCTGTTTTTGTACACGGCGTGCAGGACGGCAGTGATGCAATCAGGCGAAAGTTTGTCGTTGCGGCTGAGTCCGCTTGCGTCGTCGATATAAAACTTGCCCGGCCTGATGTGCAAACCGGACAGATAATCACTGATGAGCTTTCGCCCGGCGGGCCAGCTTCCGTTTTTATTTTCATTGGCGTTGGCGGCAATAGTTTTCAGCAGTGCCTCGGCGACAAGGCCGAGACTGTCTTTGTTGGCCCTGTCGAGGCAGTCAGCCAGCGGTGTGTGGTAAGTCTTTAAGACCGTCAGGTCTGAAGGATTGACCGGTCCTTTTTCGATGACTTGTCCGCGAACAGTGATATTGTGGTATGCGAGCTGCTCGGCCAGCAGAAACGCGAAAAAGGCAGCCGGCCTTTCAATGGCCACGCGGAAAGGTCCCTGGGCGGTGCGGCATCTTCCCCGAAGTATGATAGTATTGAGCGTTTCGGTGCGGTAGGCGCCGACGGCGCCCGATCCGGATGAAATGGGCCTTACCTGGTTTATGATTTTCAGGAAACTGGTGTGCGGGTCAATTTCTACATTTATCCGTCCGGCTGTGTTGGAGCAGGTTATTTCTACGCAGTTGTCGTTATAGTTCAGGCCGCTAATTTCGCAGGCGTACCATCGGTTTAATTCTGCGGCGGGCCAATTCGGATGTACCAGCTCGTCGTCGAAAACGGTGGTGTCTACGATAATGTCTTCTATATTATTGACGTCGTTGTGAATAAGGGCCTGTGCGATGTCTTCGAAAATCCAATTTTTCTCCCGGCCGTGTTTTATGTCGGTGATTCTGTCGCCGAGCAGCGGGTCCCCCCTGCCTATAATCACAAGGGTATTGCCTTTGAGTGCGACAACAGTCTCGTAAACGTAATCGGGGCCGAGGTAGTGCAGGGCCGCGGCGGTTGTGATAAGTTTCATATTCGAGGCGGGAGTCATCGGCTCGGAAGCGTTTCCGGCATAGAGTTTTTTACCGGAATCAGCTTCGATGATATGGATACCATACTGGACGGTTCTTTCCGATGGGCGAGACAGGATTTGGTTAATCGAGCCGTTCAGGTCGGCGCCGGCGGGACATACAAGAAGCGCGACGATAAATACAGCGCATATAAATAAAGAGGCCTTGGTTTTCATACCAAGGCCATTTTATGGAAAACAAGCCCTTCATCAAGGGTCTTGTCATATTTGGTTCAGAAATAATCAGGTTCGTTGCCGCTTTTCCACTTTATATTACAACCCATGCTCGGTTTTTGCTCGGTAGGCGGCTGTTTGCCCTGCAATAAGGCATCGAGAGCAGCCCGCAAATCGGCACCAGTTACATCAATGCTGCTGCCGGGGCGGCTGTCGTCCATCTGCCCGCGATAGAAGAGTTTGCGGTCTTTGTCGAAGATGAAGAAATCCGGCGTGCATGCGGCGTGATAGACCTTGGCCACCTGCTGGGTTTCGTCGTACAGATATGGGAAAGTAAAACCCTTTTGAGCTGCGATTCCGGCCATCACTTCAGGGGCATCCTGCGGGTAATTTTCCACGTCGTTGGAGTTGATGCCGACAACGGCAATACCCTTGTCCTGGTATTTTTTGATAAGTTCAATCATCCCGCCGAGCACATGCTTGACGAACGGACAATGGTTGCACATGAAAATCACAAGCAGAGCGGGTACGGCCTCGAAATCAGACAGCGAAACAATATTACCATTGGTATCCGGCAGCTGGAAGTCCGGGGCCTTGGTTCCCAGCGGCAACATAGTCGAAGCGGTGGCAACCATGATAGTTTCCTTTCCTTAAAATTATCAACAATTACTCGCCGGCCCTGTAAGAGACTGGCAGTGTTCTTAACCCCTTTTTACCTCTGTTGCCGGCAATCGTTCGCAGCAGAAGTTATTGTCAGGCGATTTGAGCCTGCATCGCAGCCTGGTCACGGACGGCAGACCGCTCGTAATACGGCCGTACTACTGCTGGCGCCGTCTCCAAGACCTCCTGGAAAAGCTGCCAGTAGGCACATCCTACACGAGGCCATGTAATAGAACGGCCGTAGTTGTATGCTTTGACCCGCATATTCATAGCCAGGGCCGGATTTGCGAGAATTTCAGTAATCGCCTTTGCCATTTGCGGGGGGTCGTGGAAATCGACGATTTTACCGCGGCCGTCGGCGAGCAGCTCCTGGGCCGCCCAGTACGGGGTGGAGACGACCGCCCTGCCGGTTCCGACGGCAAAGGCGAGAGTGCCGCTGGTAAGCTGCTGTTTGTTCAGATATGGAGTGACATAAACGTCGGCCGCTTTGAGGTATTGAAAGAGGTCTTTGTCATCGACGAAACGGTGGTCCAGTACTACATGGTTGTCGAGTCCGAGACTGCGAATCATTTTCTCGAGCCTTATCTTGTAAATGGGCCCCTCGTGCCGCATAACTTCCGGATGGGTCGCCCCAAGAACGATATAAACGGCGGAAGGGTCGCGGGCTATGATATCGGGCATCGCTTTTAACATCAGGTCGATTCCCTTGTTCTTGCTGAGCAGGCCGAAAGTCAGTATGGTCTTTCGCCCGGACAGGCCGAGCTTCTGCTTAAAATACCCTGTTTCGGCAAAGGGCAGGTCGGGGATTCCATGGCCGATAAACTCAATTTTTTCTCCCGGTACACCGTAAATCTGCCGGAGCATATCGACCCCGCAGTCGTTCATGACCACAATTTTGTCCGAGGCGTCGCACACTTCGGTCATGGCGTCAAAGAAGTCCGGCTCGGGCTTTTCAAGAACGGTGTGTAGCGTCGTTACCAGAGGTTTGGTGAGCCTCCGCAGGAACTCTGGCAGGAAAGAGCCGTTCGGCCCTTCAAACAGTCCGAACTCGTATTGGAGACAGACCAAATCAATATCGCTGAAGTTGACCATGTTGGCAGCGGCAATGTAATCGGCCTGCGAAGATCTTCGAATAACCATTCTGACCGGGTCCGCATAGGTAAGCCCGGCAAAGGTTTCCATGGCGAAAACCTGCGGCTCAAAGGTATCATCCGCCGCGGAACTGATGTTCTTGACAAGGTCACAAGTGAACGTGGCAATGCCGCATTTTCGAGGCGGGTAAGAACTGAGAAAAGCGATTTTTGTCTTCGGAAATTCCGTCCCTGAAATCATTCTTTTTTCCGGCAAATCTATAGATTCCCTTCTATGGACTATTTTTCAGCCTTGACAAAAACAGTGAAGCCTGACAGGCCGCATCGCACGAGCGACTGCATATAACGGATAGCGGCCAGAATTCTCTCGGCCTGCTCGGTGCTGATGGGGGTTTTTGAGCTTTTGTCGGTCAGGGCGTTAGTTTTGACTGATACGGCCATTATGGGCAGCATAGGGCATCGCAGCTTCAGCAGTTCAGTCAAACGGGCTCCTTCACGCTGGTTCGAGGAGACATCCACAAGGGCAAAGTCGACTGTCTGGCAGTCGAAGGTTTCGGAGGCGACATCAATACTTTCGGCTTCGAAACAAAGCTCCACGCCAAGTTTTTCATTTATAAGATTAACCAGCATTTTACGAATTGTCGGGTGTTCATCGACGATAAGTACTTTGCCGGACATGGCACGGCAACCCCCCTGCGAAATGTTTTGGTCGACCTCTTTTTCCTCACACTGTCCCATCATTTACTGTGACTCCATTCACGGCCGATCGAACAGTATCGCGAATCATAAAGCGGTGTCGTCGCCGTGTATTTTTTTTAGAAATTTCTGCGTCATCGAATCGCTTATATAGCTCTGACCCGCAAGCATCATTCTGATAGCGGTTATGATTGTTTGCGAAGCCTCATGTTTAGTTACAAAACCCCGTGCCCCGGCCCGAAAAGCCCTTTTGGCGTAGAGTTCCTCGTCGTGCATAGTCAGGATAAGCACCGGCAGATGAGGATTGTAGGATTTCATCCTTTCGGTCAATTGCAGGCCGCTGGTTCCGTTTAGAGAAATGTCAACGACTGCAAGGTCGATGTTGTTTTTCCTGATTAGCTCAAGTGCGTCATCGGCGTTTTCGGCGGTTGCACACACCTCAAGGTCCTGCTCCTGGTTGATTAAAAGCGTAAGCCCTTCGCGGACAATGGCATGGTCGTCGACGACGAGAATCCGGTTTTTCCTGTTCACAGAAGGTTGACTGATTTGTTGTTCCATGTATCACCTATTATTAAGCAAACACTCCCCGACCGAGATACCGTAGAATCAGTGGTCCTTTGCAAGTTCACCGGCCGTACGTGATGTACGGCCGGTAAACTTAGCTTGGCGGAGGAGGGTGATGTGCTATTAGTTCTATTACTTAATATCACCGCTATTACGGCCTTTAGCTTAGTTTACTTTTCCTATGGCCGATAATAACAAATAGTTCAAAAAGCGGAATCGGGGCATCGACTTTTTTTAACATAGGGCGTAGTACGGCTTGAGGTATAAGGGAATCCCCGATAGTCCCACCCCTATGGTTAGTCATGTTCATGTCAGCCGAGGTCTGCTTACTGTTGGAAAGCTTCTGTACCATGTTCAATGGCTCCTGTTATCCAGAGGCTCAACGGTGTTGCGGCAGCGGCTCGGTGTGACGGGGGCAACAAAGAAACCGACAAGGCCGAATGCCGCCAGGAACAAGCTGTAAAGAAAAACAGGCATTGGCTCGGGTTCGGATATATCCGCGGCCATGATACCGCTCGGCAACTTCAGAGCAGCCGAGAAGGATGGATTTTGCATTAAATAATCTGCGGCGACCGAGTCGCAAAAGCTATTGTCCAGGGCAAGTTCAACGGGGACCCAGACTCTGACATCCCATTCAGTCCGTCCGGGATTCGTTGCAGGATTCTGAAGCGATGTGCGAGCTCCAGGCGCCGCAGATAAAAAAACCACGTGGTTAAAATTCTCGTGTTTGGGGTGGTCGGAGAAACTGTGGTGCGTAGTCAAAAGTGAAAGAGCGAGCAAAGAACCAATACAGAGTCTCAGGCGTTTATTTGTGTTCGATGGGTTTCTCTTCTTCATTTTAGCTGCTCTTCTTTCCGTTATTTCTGTTTTCACAGGGCCGCGGCCTTTTGCTAAAAGGCCCGCATTTAAATCAGTAACAAGACTAATAAAAGTAACGAAATTCGTCAATCGGGGCTGAGTCTGGTTTTGTCGTAAGTAATAGTCACGCCTTGGCCATAGGAAATTATTAGCCCAGTACATAGGCAAAGCCCCGATGGACATGGGGACATTTACTGATACAAATCCAAGGCATAATCTATGTGGTTTTACTGTTGTGCGGACAGGCCGTGTTAATCGCCGACGGTATTTTTTTTTGGCGTAAGAAGCGTTGAAAGAGCAGGCCCGGACTGGTATACTTGCGGCGCAGATGCGCCTGTAGCTCAATTGGATAGAGCGTCGGTCTACGGAACCGAAGGTTAGGGGTTCGAATCCCTTCAGGCGCGATTTTTGTTCGAGGACTCGGCCGGCAAATTATGTTTTGGCGGTGGAGCCGAGTTCGGCGGCGGTTATTACTGCGGCCGGGATGGCAAACGTCTCGCAGGAAGCGGGCAAAAGGGCCAAAAAACTTCTGATAAACGGATAAAAATGCCTTGTTCGGCTAAAGTGGGGGATTATAATACTGCCTTTGGATTGGAATGATTGCGTTATAAGCGTTGGATTGAAAGCACTCAGATTGCCGTTTTAGTATTAAGCTCCTCTCTTCGCCATCGTCATTTCCGCTCTTTAACAAAGTTTATTGATTGTGTGTGCCGTCGTGGTGCCGCGGTCACTTTCGGACCCATTTATTTTGAAAAGGGAAAAGATGAATCTCTATGTGGGTAACTTAGCACGCGAAGTAAGCGAGGACGATTTAAAGCAGGCGTTTGAGGCTTTCGGACAGGTAGAATCGGTCAATATAATAAAAGACCGTATCAGCGGTGAATCGCGTGGGTTCGGGTTTGTGGAAATGCCTTCCAAGGATGAAGCAGCCAAGGCGATGGAAGAAGCTCAGGGGCTGGACATAAAGGGCAGAAGTATTCGAGTTGCCGAAGCGAATAGTCGCCCCGGCGGCGGCGGTGGTGGCGGCCGAGGCCGTGGTGGTGGCCGCGGTGGATTCGACCGAGGCGGCGGCGGTGGTGGTGGAAGACGCTGGTAATAAACTAAGCGATTAGTACTTATTCACTTCGTACTGAACCTCATGGGGAGTTGTTCAGGTGACTCCCCATGAGCTACTGTCTCGACTAACAGCATAGCAAAGATTGTTTGGGCCGACCTCTTATCACCTCTTGATATTTCAGTATTACCTGCCAGTTGGAACACCAAGGGTTAGCAAGTGCAGCGTTGACACCAGAGGCAGTATCTGGGATAATCTCCTTTCCTTTTTCCAGAGGCATTCTACGGTTTTATTTAAGGACAAAGCGATGTTTAACGGAATTTTTCAAATCCCCCAGCCAAAAAATGAAACCTGCTTACAGTACGCACCGGGCAGCCCGGAACGGGCGGAATTAAAGGCCAAATTGCAGGAAATGCTTGAGCAGCAGGTTGATGTCCCAATGATTATTGGTGGTGAGGAAGTCCGCAACGGCAAAATTGCTAATATGCAATGTCCCCATGACCACCATCATGTCCTTGGTCGTTTTCACCAAGGCGACGCGGCTTATGTAACAAAGGCAATCGATGCCGCGGAAAAAGCCAAAAAGGAATGGGCGCTGATGCCGTGGGACGCCAGGGCTATAGTCTTTCTCAAGGCTGCCGAGCTGCTCGCCGGCAAGTACAGGCAGACCCTTAATGCCGCCACCATGCTGAATATGAGCAAGACGCCGAACCAGGCGGAGATTGATTCGGCCTGCGAGCTGATAGACTTCTGGCGGTTCAACCCGCATTTCATGCAGGAGGTCTACGGCGACCAGCCGATGTCAACTCCCGGTGTCTTGAACTATATGGAGCACAGACCTCTCGACGGGTTCGTCATGGCAATAACTCCGTTTAATTTTACATCCATAGCCGGCAACCTGCCGACTGCTCCTGCGCTTATGGGCAACACAGTGGTCTGGAAGCCTGCCTCGTCGGCGGTGTTGCCCGCGTATTACCTGATGAAGGTCCTCGAAGAAGCGGGTCTGCCGCCCGGAGTTATAAATATGATGCCTGGTCCCGGGCCTGTCGTGGCTCCACCGGCCCTCGATGACGTCAGATTGGGCGGTATTCACTTTACAGGCAGCACCTACGTCTTTTCGACTATCTGGCTGGCGATAGGCTCAGATATTCGCAAGTATGTTGCTTACCCTCGAATTGTAGGTGAGACCGGAGGCAAGAACTTTATATTTATTCATGCAAGTGCGGATGTGGAGGCAGTGACAGCCGCAACTGTACGCGGTGCGTTTGAGTATCAGGGACAAAAATGCTCCGCCGCTTCGAGAATGTATGTGCCGGACACCTTCTGGCCCCAGTTCAAAAAACGGCTTACCGATGAGATTGCACAAATTAAAATGGGTGATGTCTGCGATTTCAGAAACTTCATGGGCGCAGTTATAGACCAGAAGTCCTTCGAGACGATTACCGGCTACATTGAATTTGCGAAAAGTTCGCCGGACTTCGAAATCATATGTGGCGGCGGCTACGACGATTCGACCGGATACTTTATAGAACCCACCGTGGTTGTGAGCAAAGACCCGAAATCAAAATTGATGGTCGAAGAGATATTCGGGCCGGTCATGACAATATACGTTTACCCTGAGGACCGGTATGACGAATCCCTGGAGCTTTGCGACCAGACATCGCCCTACGCACTGACCGGCTCCATATTTGCCTTAGACCGCAGCGCCATCGTCAAAGCTATGAACGCCCTGCGTCACGCGGCCGGTAATTTCTACGTCAATGACAAACCTACCGGCGCTGTTGTATCGCAACAGCCGTTCGGCGGAACAAGGGCTTCGGGAACGAACGATAAGGCCGGCAGCTGGCTCAACCTGGAAAGGTGGGTCTCGCCAAGGGCCATCAAGGAAACATTCCTGCCGCCGAGGGAATTTCGTTATCCGTACATGGCTGAGGAATGAGTTTTCTTCGGGGGCCGGCCTGGCAGAGATAAATAAGCGGGCGATGGGATTCGAACCCACGACATTTGGCTTGGGAAGCCAACATTCTACCACTGAATTACGCCCGCACAAAAACCTGGGTGCTTTAAGTCTATCTGATTGTCTCTGCTTGTCAACCTGCTTGCGGGACGCAGACCACATACAGAAATAATCAAACACAGCCAGCGGCGCCCCGTATTTAAAGCAGGATAAGTTTCAGGTAAACAAGTCCGGTAAAAACGGCGGAAAACAGGCGATTGCCGAATCGCCGCTATAGCTACAAGTGTAGCTTTGATAAATACTTAATGTAAAATAGACTGGACAAATACGGCCTCGTTTGGTATAATCAATAGTTTAAGGACAGAAAGTATCGAGGGCGGTG
>Ga0315537_1000554_pt1 | contig 29169 bp, 29 predicted proteins | sample SalMarSW160270MG_FD_203091 | JGI IMG/M metagenome (GOLD analysis project Ga0315537, IMG submission 203091) | Salt marsh sediment microbial communities from the Plum Island Ecosystem LTER, Massachusetts, United States - Salt Marsh Sediment SW1602-70 ...
CTCAATCATCATAGAAGGTTTTTGCCAATCAGTAAATATTATGCCGAAGTTTTCAATGCTATTTCTTTTCCTGGAAAGAAGAAGCGAATAAACTTCGGCATTTGTTTTTTTTCGGGATAATCAACATACAGCTTTCTGGGAAGCCCTCTTTTCTCCAACGCTTTCAAAAGGCAATTTAAAAAACTCTCAAGATTCTCTCTGAGATAGAACTGGGCGTGAGGGATAAGGCGGGAATGGTCATCTATGAACGCAAACAAAAAGCCCTTCCGCAATTTTCCACAGACATCTACCTTTGGTCCATGCATACAATCCGACTGCCACATGTCATTGGGAAGCTCAGCTTCAAACCGCCGCCTGTCCTTTTTCGGCCCTTCTTCTTTGTCCAAACCATACCGCTTAAACATTCGATATATGCTCTTGCTGGATACATTGAAATCTACAGGCAATAGTTTCCGCTCTTGAGCTATCTTGAGAATAGTCGGTAATGTGGCTCCTTTAAGCTCTTTTTTTAAATTGATCAGCGTCTTTTCTGTATCAATATCCATAGATCGGGACAATCCCCTGTCTGTCCGTTGTTTCGGATACAGACTCTCCAACCTCCCTCCACTATCCTCATAACTCTTAAGCCACTCCAATACGGTGGATCGTCCTATGTAACTTCTCGCCGAATACGGAATCTCCCACTCCTTCTGGGTGATTTCCTGAAGCAACTTCTCTTTCTTCCCCCAATCGCCCTTTCTTAATCCAAGCAAAGTAGCTATTACCTGAAACCGAAGCAGCGCTATCTTTTCTTTTTTCATCTCATCCATCCAACATCCTCCTCCCTGTTTTAATATTTACTCTACATTATCCATAATCAGAAGGAGTTGTCAGCGCAAGCGTGCGGTAGGTGTTTATTCTTGAAGGTTCAGTCTCGAAATATTTCAACGAATGGGTGGCTATGATGATATTGGCTGTATAGAGCCTTGACAGCACATCAATAGATAACTCATGCGGGGTCTCATGGCGCTTAGTTTGTCGCTTAAATCCTTTGAACCAATATTGCTGCCGTTGCCTGCTCACATCAGAAAGCCAGCTGTTATGTATGAGCTTATGAAAGATACTTTTGAGGATTGTTCTCCTGGATGCCCAGAACTTCCTGTAATGACTCTTTGGTCGAATCGTATAAACCTTTTTGCAATCAGGACATCGATACCTCTTGAGCCAAACAGCACTGCTGATCCCATCTAAATATCTACTCACATACCCATGTCCCCAAACTCGAATTCCTCCGCATACAGGACATCTTTTTAGCCTGGGCCATGGATATTGTTTTCCGAGCTCAATAAGAGTGTTGACATTTATTGTAAAATAGATTATCAAATATGGTGTTCGTTTTGGGGGACGACCGGGGTTTTAGTTGCGAACTTCTAACCCGGTTGTCCCTTTTATTTTATCTCATTTAATTTGAGACAAGACTCTTAATGTACGGATTATTTTGAGACTTTCTGGAATATTATGGTTGGAATAATGTGAGATTTAACAGAGCGTTTCTGTTTATACTCCCCGTAAAACGTTACCGTAGTAGAGTCATTATGCAGTTGAGAAAGATTAATGCCAAACTCAGTTATCACTTTGAGAACGACCTTTGTCAGCAGAGATGCTCTGTCAGCATCAAAAAGCACATCCAAACTTCTTCCTACGCGATCATCATTCAGAAGTGATGGTTTTTCGTTTCCCAATCCTACAAGATGTGGATCGTAATGTGCTGCCCATTCTGAGAGTTTGTAGAGTGGCTGTCGTTCAAGCAAGATGTTTCGGACGAAGAGCAAAATGGCATCTACATGAGGGAGTTTCTGATTTTTATTTGAAGGAAGATACTGAGACAGGAGGTCCTGGAGCTCAATTCTCTGAATGAAGGTATTGATAATGGGCAAGGCACTAATCGCTTTGGAATCCAGCTGGAGATTTTCGGCATCTTTTTGCATACTCCCCTCCCAAGAAAGGCTTGACATTTAGTTGCTATAAGTATATATTACTTTCAGTACAAAGGTCAAGCATTCTATGGGACAAAAAGAACAGTTTTCAGAGGAATATCAAAAACTCAGGGGTCAACTTGCGCAGACTGGATATATTTGCACTGGAAGCATAACCACCGTGTATCGTAAATGTGGGAAACCATATTGCTATTGTGCAAAAGATGAAAAAGCCGTCCATGGTCCGTATAATGTTTGGACCCGCAAAGTTAAGGGGAAAACGGTTACCAGGAATCTAACAAATAAGCAGGTTGAATTATGCAGAGAATGTATTCATAACTTGAGGCAACTTGAAGGCATTATAGAGAAAATGAAAGAGCTGACTGCTAAGTACATCGAGAAACAGAAATAAGTTTCTTTAAAAATCGTTGGTTAAAATGATTAAAAAGTGTATTTTTTACCTGCGGAAAGTAGGATATAATACATATTATTGGAAGAAATTTTTATCCATATTTCATAATCTGGGAAGCCATCATTCAGGAAGATATTATCAACAATACCGGCACAGCTTGCTCGAATCTGCACAGCGGCATCATTAACGATATATTCAAAACAAGGGTTTTTTTGATCAGGTCTCAAATCATCACCAAAAGCTATTATGAACATTACAGTAGAAATATCAACAGGGGTTACTGATAATACAGGTGGTGTTTCATCGTATACTATTTCTTCTTTTGAAGTACAAGATGTTATTACTATTGAAAGTAAAGATGTAAAGAATATTGAAAAATAATGATATTTCATGCTTGCCTCCTTCTATATAACAGGGCTCGCGGATCAGCGGTGGAGGAGGCGAGCTTGCTCGCCGACGTGCATCCGTTGCAGCCGCGGGTTCGGCCGCGTGCGGCCCGACACGCGGGTGTTTGCCCGCGAGCCCTGTTCAGCCGGCCGCAGGTCGGCTGAACGACCAAATGAGCTGCAGTTTTGATCCGGTGTCTTCGCCGGACTGTCACGGTTCTTGCACCACCACTACCTTGCTCTTCCTATTCAGAAATGCAAGAACCGTGACAATAAAACTGTCTGCTCCATTTGCTTGTTAAATTCCAACATTCATATATCTAAGGATTAATTTTTTCAAGTATTCTTGGATTTCATATAACACGTATACATTTATCTCTTTTTCTATTGGAGGATTCTTATTGGAATGTGCTGCTACCGTATTACGTATATCTATTAAAAAAAGCAGACAACCACAATAGCTTTTTATTTTCACTTTTTTAAGGAATCTCAAGTATTTACACTGGTATTCCTTGTCAGGAGAAATACCTAATTGCGATAGAAGATTTTCAATATTGTTTTTGCTTATGCTGTTTACGCCAAAAACACGTTCTATTCCTTTGTAGGCACACAGAAAAGACAGTTCAAATTTCGCCCTAAACTCTAAATATGATTTGTCCAATAATTCATTAGAAAATCTCGGTGGATTCTCTCTGAATTCATATGTTGGAAAGTCATTCAGAATATTCCCATCAAATAGCTTTAAGCTATAATATAAATTATCCAGGGCTTCAATCAGAATACTGTCATTCCAGTAAGTTTTCACGAAATACTTAAGGTCGTAGTATTCTCCATCGACTAAATATTCCTCCCCAATAAAAAAACCGGTCTTAGCAAATACCGTGCTAAGTTCAGCACCTATATCACTATGATTACTGTTTGCTATCCAATCTCTCATTGACCAGCTCAAACGAGGTGCTGTCACAAGTTCATAGATACTCATGCACCCGTCATCGTATGTCCATGGTGATACACCAAAATTAATCAAATAGTATCCTTTTAATAAGGATAAAAAGGTATAAGCTGGTTTTCTTATTTGTGCTCGAATCACAAAGAAACAACTCTTTTTTGTTGTTGGTATCAGATATACTATCGTTTCTTCATCAATGACTAGAAACACTCTTTTTTTAATCACATGTACTATTTCCTTTTTATCTTTATCAGCCATTATCTTTCTTGGAACTCTAAAGCCTACTATAAAATTATACATAGCATTCCTAATTCGTTAAGAGATCTTAAACAACTTGTGAATTTAACAAAAGAGTAATGGCAGATAACTTCGGTATAAGTATAATATATACGCATTGCGGATATACTTCCCTGTATATAAAAACCCGAAAATTACTGTTCCTTTACAAAATATGAGATGTAAGATACTTATTTACCCCTTCTTCATATAGCATGTTCAGGTATAAGGGTAAAGTTAATTAATTATGGTTTTATCTTAAGGTTTTATCTTTCTCTGATATTCCTCTTTTCTTTTTAATAAATATTATTTCAATTACTAAGGCTTCACCTCCAAATTGAAAATCTTTACTAGGCAAATGGCCGTACGAAAAAAATTCATTTTTCTGATAAATCGAATTTCCATGCTTTATACTCATCTTATCTGGATTTAAAATAGTTATAACAGAACGAATAGTTAGTTTACTATTCTCGTCATATCAAGGTATTTCTGTATGTAGTGAATTTGCTTTTATATTTCTATCCATAGTTTTTGTGAATTCTGGAAAAACATTGTAAAGTTCTTTATATATTAGGCACTTTAAGTCACTTTCGCTTAGAATCAACCCTTGATTACTTTGATATTGTTTTTCTACTTCGCTTATTCCACTTATTATTTTATCAATAAGGTTTTTTGTAATCAACGTTTTTTCCTCATAATACTAAAGTTTATCATAATTACGGCGTGTTGCATTACTCTATAATATTAACACTGGTAAATGGAAAACCGCAAGAAGGAAAGACTGCTCTTATTATTTCTGCAATAGTGACGATCCTTTTAGCGCCCTGGAGGACTCTTTCAGTTCAACCGTATGACTGGTCGAAGTTTATTATACTTGTTGTTGGAGTATTTCTGGGATCGAATGGGTTTTATCATTTCGGATCGTATGCTATCGACAAGATGGTGAAAAGAGAAAGCTGAATAGCGAAGAACGGGGGGCGTCCTGCCCCCCTTGTCAGTGCGGAAGCAAGCCCGCCCGGATGGTATCACTGAAAAATAGCCTATTTTTACTAAATCGTCTTTTGTAGTTTTACTAATTTATTACTATTTCAATAATTATGCTTGAGGGTATCTATATAAATCTGGATTTTCTTTATTTTTCAGCTCAACCCGGATGGCGGGCGTGTCTCTATAACTATTTTTAAAAACCTCCTTTCCCCCCTCCCTTTCTTTTTGGAGGCTTTTCTCCGGTAATAGCTATGCTGTACATAACCGGCAAATAAAAAAAGGAAGAGACCGTTTTCCGATAGATGATTATTGCTTTAATAGTAAACTTAACAAAAACAATTAGAACAAGAGCTAATGTTTTACAATGGAGGAGGGTTTGCAGAAATCAACAAGTGCTGAATTGGTGTGGAATAAGACCAAGCGAAATCTCAAATACGCAGTTATATCCCTTTGCGCCGGTCAGGTTTAGAGGTAATTTCTTCTAAATGTTCAATATACTCTATTGGCAATTTATGTTCACGAGCACCCTCTAAAATAAATTCTTTGTACCAATCGTAAGGCCGTTCATTTTCTATCACATCAGATGAAATGTAAACATACGCTTTTATTTTTTCATTCTTATCTGTATAAACATCCAAGTAAACACGATCATATCCTTCTTCAGCCTTTTCCAATTGTTCCATTTCGTCTGTATCTATCTCAAATAGTACACCCCAAACTGATTTGCCAGTATAATTGATAATATTCGCTTTCATAGAGCCATCTGTACTTTTTTTATTAAACACAAGATCTTTGTTAAGAAGCTTCGCCCGACCTATTTCTACTGCAGATGGAGTTCTTTTTCTTAATCTTTCAGAATTCATATTAGAGCCGTAAGCAAAATAGATAAATTTATCCATACTCGTTATACACAAAATATTAAATGAAAATACGACAAATGTAATCCATCTTTTTCTTAAAATTCCCTCGTAAGTCAGTATTCAATGGATTTTTTAATTTTCTCATATAAATTCTAATTTCTTCTTTCAATCGACTATGAAATTTATTTCTATTGATAATCAAACCTTTTTTATCATCAGTGTATTGCACCAAAAGCAATTTAGTTGTTATTCGTATCTTGGAATTACTTTCAACTTCAGCTTGATGAAGAATACCGCATCTAATTTGAGAGTAAAACATTTCTGCCATATTTGTATCAAAATGGTTGTTGAAACTTGTGTTAGTTAGAAAGTCCGCAAAATACTCTTTTCCTTTTCCTTGTGGAGTTTTGAAGGTTCCTTTGAAGAATTGTTGAAGTGTCTCAATCATTAGACAATCCAAAGCCATCACTGCAAAGCCCGAATATTCATAGTTTTCGATTTTTGATATGGGGATAAGAAATCGACCAGATATACGATCTTTAAAGATATCAATTGCTGTAATCCAGTCTTCTTCCCTATCGAATTTCAATCTTCTCCAATCGTCATCCTTGTAGTTAGGTGAGATTTTCATATTGCTTCTCCCAATATAATAATGCTGTCGCTAAAGGTGCCCGGAGTTGCCAAAATTGATGAACAAGTGTTCTGTGAATGATCCGTTTTATAGGCAAAGTATACTTATATCATATTACTTAATTCTCAATATTGCGTCAATTATATGCAATAAACAAATAGCCGACCGGATGGGCTGCTCACAAATTATAGAAGCTAGTGGGGCCAATACCTGCCCGGTAGTGGCGCCCATCTGGGGACGTTTCAAAGTCATGGCGACCGACAGCGCCAAAGGGTGCTACTATGTACCAGCCAAGGATGGGTTCAAGACCGTTTATCGGTCCTTTGAAGAGATGGTCGCGGAGGCGTTAAGACGAAGGTTCCGGAAGCCGGTGATGTGAAGGGAGAAGACGAAAGGATGCAAGAAGGTGAGAGGATAAGGCTGACTGGTCGCTCGATTTACCCACGCATCGGTCAAGGTCAGGCCCTGGTGACCAAGATGGGCATCTCCTTCTCCGGTCGGAACCTCCCTTCGGGAAGATGGATTGCTTAGGACTAAGACCGGGAAATTTATTTTCCCACTATATAGGAAATTTACTTGACTTTTAGATGGCTGGTGTAGTTTTGGTATTCTCCGCCTGCAAGGGCTCCATAGTAGGCTCCTACACCCTCTACCGCCTGAAAAAAGCCGGACCTGGCTCCCAGCTGCGATCATCGACATCGAATGCAAGACCATAACTGCGGTGGGATGCATCATTGCCGAGATACCCTGTGTGGACCGACCAGGTCACGATCGAGCGCATTCCCTCCGGCGCGATGGTAGTGGTGGATGGGGATAGCGGCAGCGTGGAAGTTCAGGTTCGGTAAAGAGAGAAACCCTCTGGCAGCTTTTCACGGTGTTTGACCCATTCCTGGGGAACCCCGCCGGCGGAAAGCGCCACTATGCTTCCGACGATCGCGCATGTAGTGTCCCGATCACCCCGACCTGTCACGGTGTGCCACATTGCCTGGGTGTAATCGTACTGGTAATGGGCAGCAACCCACAGACAAAATGGAACCGTGTCCTGGGCTGAAACCTGGTAGCCTGTACCCAGAGTTTGAATAGCACACTCTAATTGTTCCGGAGGAATATCTAAGGCTTTTTTGATTCCTTCGAGAACATGGCTTTCAGGGATAAATCTGGCAACTTCATGTAAAAAATCGTTCCCTTCAAAGGTATGGTCCATGGCTGCGATGGCGGCTGCCGCAGCTACTCCCATTGCGCCTGCCTGACCCTCAGGATGAGCGTGTGTGACTTCGGCGGACAGCTTGCCCTCGTATGCAGCTCGCGACGGGTCGCCGGCGAAATAGCCACCGATGGGCCCAGCTCGCATGCCCCCCCCATTGCCATATGAGCCTCCGGGGAAAAGTTGTAGCGCAACCTGGTGCCAATCCTCTCCCTTGGCAACTCGCTGGAGCAGGCGCCGGGCGCCGCCTCCGTAGCCGCGCTGGGGCTGTTGGGTGTAGCGGTGGGAAAAGGACTCAGCCAGGGCATCCTGGTCGATGTTGTTGTACTCCCTCAATACTTCGACAATCGAAAGGGCCATTTGGGTGTCGTCGGTCCAGCGCCAGGTTCCAGACGGTAGCTCACACCGGGCAATGGCCTTCTTTCCCAGCCAGAAGCACTTCTCCCCGAACCCGTCGCCAACCGATAAGCCCTCTAAGCTAAGCAAAGCCTGTTTTATAGCCATCGTAGTGTCCCTTTCCGTAATAGTTGATCTTCACCCGAAAATAGACACATCCTCAGCAGCATTAGACTTATAACCGAATCTTGCAAGGCTCCCACCTTTGACGGCCCTAACTTTCGTCCTGCTGGAATACAGCCCATAATAGCGTATAAGGTGCTTATGTTTTGAAGGATTATGCAATGTGATATTTGATATAAAAACGTTCACATAGTCCTTAACGTGAACACGCCATCCCAGTCATCTATAGGAGGATTCTCCTTATAGTGTCTGCACCGTTTGATGTACATGCTGCTCACTTCATCATTTTTTATCTTGAGCCCGGTGCTGAACTCCTTGATTGCCCAATCCCACTCCATTTTCTTATATCTTTCGAGTCCCTCAGTAAAATGTAAAAGAAATTCTTTCGGAAAGACTATTGAATCCTTCTCACCAACGAGCTCGAATATAGCCATAGGCTTATTCAATCCTTTTACTCTTACAGAGTCGAGCTCCCTTGTAACAATCTTATCGCTTAGCTCATTTTTGGTGAACTCACTTATAATGATGTGGTTTGCTGTCTGATACACCTTGTTAATATCCCTTAATCGTACTCCAAGGGTCACCGCAGCTCCAATAACTGAGTAGTCAAATATCTGTTTTGATCCAAAATTTCCTACAATCATGTCGCCCGTGTTAATTCCGATTTTTATGTTAAATACCTCTTTGCCCTCTTGCATCCACCGCTCCCTGAGCCGTTTGAAGGACCGTACCATCTCAAGTGCAACCAGGCAGGCCCGTTCTGCGTGGTCAGGAAAATGGGTGGGCAATCCGAACTCCACCATTATCTCGTCACCCATAAACTTGTCGATCATACCTCCATAGCGGAGAATCACGTCTACCATTTCGGTAAAATATTCACACAGATTAGATGTGGCTTCTTCGAGCGGTTGCTTTACTAAGTAGTCGGTAAAGGAAAAAATGTCGGAGAAGAGCACTGTAAGGCGTTTTCTCTCACCTACCGATTCAACTACATTATCTGCTAGGTTATGCTTGAACACAGCCCTGATCCTCTTCTTCTCCCATCTTCTTCTGAGACATCCTAGTATACTAAACAATTGATAACTCCAAGCCCTATCGCCGACATCGTTGTTATAAAGTTCATAAGGACCAGCCATCGGGCAATTGATAAATTGTTTTATAATAAAGATTATTTTATCTCACGGAAGGATAAAAGCAAATGTTATGTAAATAATGAAATATTTAGTGCACCTATCCACAAGGGGTGCGCGTTGATGAAACCGAGATATATTTTAGACTAATTTTTCCCTCTTTCAGGTATTTTATATCGCTTAATGAGGATTTTAATTGCTTCTCTATCTTCTTCGTTCTCATATATAAGCTTTATTTTTTCAATTATCTTATTTAATTCATCATCTAAGGTAATCCCGATTAATGGACTAAGCATATAATCGGGATTAACCTGCAGTGCTTCAATTATTTCTATTAAAGTCTTTACTGAGGGCAGGTAATTTCCGCTTTCATAATTACGTAGAGTACCAGCATTACGTATTTAGTGATATAAGATTATCAATGCCAAAATACAAAGGGGTAATAAAAAAACGGAATAAATGGTTTTATTACATTTATCCTCATGGCAAGCAGATATGGAGTAAAGGTTTTGATACGGCTGAAGAAGCAGTAAAAGCTCGTGCTAAAGCACTCAATAAAATCCACAATCAAGATGCTGCAAAACCAAATAATATTAAAGTAAAAGATTTTATAAACCAATACCTGGAAGTATACGCAAAGCCAAACCTTCGTACATCGGTACCAGATGTTCAGAAATTATTACGTCATGCTTCATATAGAACGACGGTTGATATATATCGTCATCTGCTACCAAATCAGCTTGAGAATACTCTTGAATCTTTAGATCGACTATACATTGAACAAACCATTGAACACAAAAGGCTTAACCCATTTGATGGCAATGAGTTAGGTCTTAAAAATTCTGGGCCCAGTAGGACTCGAACCTACGACCCGCTGATTATGAGTCAGCTGCTCTGACCAACTGAGCTATGGGCCCGCTTGTACACGTAATATACTATGGACGAGTGCCCGATTCAATAAAATATGGGAATATGACATCTGTTATACTGTGTCATTCCTGTTCTTCAATCACCGCGGCAAGCGAATCGGACAAATCGCTTAGTATTCGTACCGCATCCTCACCGAACTTTTTTTTCTTCTCTTTATTTAGCTCGTCGATTATATCAATTGCCGCAAAAATAACTGCCTTAATATTCGAGAGTGTGGGGATTTTCTCCTTGATAGCCTGTATCTTTTTTTCAAGGTAGTCCGCAAGGCTCAGCAGGTACTCTTCTTCCACATCCGTTTTGATAGTAAAACGCTCGTTCAAAACCTGAAATGTGATGTACTCTTCACCCATGGTTGTGCCGGCGTTCCAGTTTTTTATGTCGTTTTATGTTTCTATAAAGGGATTATTGTAATCCGTTGAGAGTTTTCCGTCTTCCCCTTCTGACTGATTGTCAGCCTTTGTATCCTCATCCTGGTTGAACAGGCTATTTTCCGTTTCAGAGTCCTTTCCCCCTAGGATTTTTCCATCTTTCCGAGCATCAGCTTTATTTTCATCCGGTAAGCCGGGGCTTTCATCTACTGTTGTATCCGACTGTTCAGCACTGTCGGTCCTCAAGTCAACCAAATTCTCTTCAATGATGATTTCACCCGTATTGCGGGTCTCTTCTTCAGTATCCTGCTCTATAGCCCGACTTGTTTCTTCCTCGTTTTCTTCTTCTGCATTCACCGTTTCCTGCTCATCTGATGATTTATCTCCATATGCCCTTTTCGATTGTGTTTTTTCGGAGGTTGTATCATCATATCCCTCCAGTCCCGCAAGCGCTTCCAGTTTATCGAGAATTGCTTCTATTTTATTTTTAAGAAACAGCTGATTCTCCTGCAGCGCTTCAATCTTTAGATCTCTGTCTTCTACAGCTTCTTCAAGCTCAGCGGTCTTCGTCTCAAGACTTTGTTTCTCCTCAACCAGTGCTTTTTCCCTCGATTTCATACTTTCAATAAAGGAAATTGCATTGTTGATTCTTTCTTCGAGAATTTTTAATTGATTCTCTTCCATTGTCGCACCCCATTATTTTGTAGTTAAATAGTTAAAGAGGAATCGTTGATCGAAGAAAAAGTTTAGCATTGATTCTGTTACACTAAAAATCATTGGTTGCGTATTTTTACGTACCTGCATAATTTCAAAGAAAAGACCGTGCCTACTTTTTTGCCTTTGCAAGCCCAGCAAGTTTTTCAAACGTAGCGTCGTCACTGACCGCGATATCACTGAGGTATTTTCTGTTTATTGTGATTCCAGCTTGTCCAAGGCCGTAAATAAAGGCGCTGTATGATAATCCTGACTGCCGTGACCGTGCATTTATTCGCGCTATCCATAATTTTCTGAAATCCCTTTTCCTGGCTTTTCTATCTCTATACGCATATTGGCCGGATTTCATTACCGCTTCTCTTGCGGTTCTGTACAGCTTGCTTCTTGCGCCGCGATATCCCTTGGCGTTTTTAAGTATTTTTTTTGTTCTCTTGTGCTTTACCTGTCCTGATACTGCTCTTGGCATCTCGTTTCTCCACTTCTATTATCGTTGTGATGCTTTATTATCCCTGCACCCCGAGGCACTTCTGTAGACCATCGCTGACCCGGTGCGTATTTTTTATTAGCATGATATATCGGGATCATGCATAGGGAAGCATTTTTTTAACCGTTTTTTTCTCACCGCTGGTGACGAAACCCGGTTTTCTCAAATGTCTGATTCGTTTCGCACTCTTCTTGGTTAATATGTGGCTTTTATACGCCTTTTTTCTTTTTATCAGCCCGCTTTCAGTTACTTTGAACCTTTTAGCTGCGCCTTTATTTGTTTTCAATTTTGGCATTGAAATCCCCGTTTCTTTAAGTATTCAGTACACGTAAGGGCTTTGTATAACTTTTCTGAGAATCAAGAACTTTCGGAAGGCTGTTGAAGTGTTGAATGTTACTTCGATTTGGGGACAAGCAATGTCACAATAACCCTTCCCTCAAATTTGGGTTTGCTTTCAACGCTCCCAAACTCACTTACATCCTCAATCATCCTATTGATGATCTCACGCCCCAGATCGGTATGCGCCATCTCTCTTCCTTTGAATCTGAGAGTAACCTTTACTTTGAATCCTTTTTTAATAAATCCGATTGTCTGCCGTAACTTCGTCTGGTAATCATGCTCCTCAATCTTGGGTCGCAACCTCATTTCTTTGGTAAGAATCACCTTTTGCTTTTTCTTGGACTCTTTGATTTTTTTAGACTGCTCAAAGCGATACTTGCCATAATCTAGTATCTTACATACCGGAGGATTTGCCCCGGGAGAAACCTCAACAAGATCGAGATTTTTTGAGTTGGCCGCTCCCCGAGCCTTATTCAGTTCAACTATCCCAAGTTGGTTACCGTCAGAATCGATGAGGCGGACCTCTTTAGCCCTTATCTCATCATTTATTCTCGGCTGTTTATTAATAATTTCACCTCTTCTCTTCAGCGTATTTTATTGCGTACTTCACTGGAAAATTTTTTGTTTTTCCCATGGTGCTTTTCCGTGCGGCTGCTCTCCCGTCTAAAATAGCACCTAATATTCAAACAATAATACAAAAATTTACGCAAAAATCAAGTTATTTATTAATGCCGAGGTATTAACGCTGCGATGTTTTCCAGCATCTACACCATTTCCGTGATCAGGGGTCACTTCCTCGAACACTCTTCCTCTTTCAGCAATGCAAGAAAACTCTCAGGTTTTAAACTGTCGATATTCTTTCCACCCCCATGCCGTATCGACAGGGTGTCATTTTCAAGTTCTTTATCTCCGATAACGGCGATATACGGAATTTTCTTCACCTCAGCCTCACGCATCTTGTATCCAAGCTTTTCATTGCGTGTGTCAGCTATGACCCGAAAACCTTCTTGAAACAGCATATCGACCATTTCTTCCACCCTGCCGGCATGTGCGTCGGTTATCGAGAGTACGGCGACCTGTACAGGAGCGAGCCACAGTGGAAACCGTCCTGCGTAATGCTCTATTAAAATTCCGATAAAACGCTCGATACTTCCAAGAACCGTTCTGTGCACGACAACGGGCCGTTCCTCCTTGCCCTCACTGTTTATATAGGTCAGATCGAACCTCTCGGGAAACGCCATATCGAGTTGAATTGTTGCGCACTGATGAAGCCTTCCAAGACAATCCTCGAGATGAAAGTCGATTTTCGGGCCGTAAAACGCGCCCTCTCCCGGGCTCACGCTGTACTTTTTCCCACTTTTTTTTAGGGCATTTTCAAGCCCTTCGGTTGCAAGCTGCCACTGTTCATCGGTTCCGATGGATTTTTCCGGCCTGGTCGACAACTCAAGGTAGTAATCGAATCCGAATACCGAGTAGATCCGGTCGGTAAGCTGTATCACGTTCAGTATTTCGGCCTCGATCTGTGACGGAAGAAGAAAAATATGCGCATCATCCTGTGTAAAACTCCGTACCCTGAACAGCCCCTGCAAAACACCGGATTTTTCATGCCGGTGCACGAGCCCGACTTCCGCAACCCTCATAGGGAAATCCCTGTATGAATGTATCTTTTCCCCGTATATCAGCATTCCACCGGGGCAGTTCATCGGCTTGATCGCAAAAGGATTTTCGTCTATCTCCGTAATATACATATTCTCCTTATAATTATCCCAGTGACCGGAACGTACCCATAGCTCTTTTCGCAGGAGTATGGGGGTTGAAACCTCTACGTATCCGGCCTTTCTGTGCTCTTCCCTCCAGAAATCGAGCAGACCATTCCTTACGATTATGCCGTGGGGCAGCCAGAAGACAAATCCCGGTCCTTCTTCATGCAATGAAAACAATTCGAGTTCTTTTCCCAGCTTGCGGTGATCTCTCTTCTTCGCCTCCTCGATCTGTTTCAGATAGGATCGAAGCTCTTTCCCGTCATAAAATGCGGTACCGTAAATTCTGGTGAGCATCGGGTTTCGTTCGTCTCCCCTCCAGTAGGCACCGGCAAGGTTCAATAACTTGAAGGCTTTGATATATCCCGTAGAAGGTAAATGCGGACCACGACACAGGTCGACGAAATCACCGTTCTGGTAAAAGGATATCTCCGCTTCTTTATCAAGGTCTCTGATCAGTTCGACCTTGTACGGTTCATTCAGTTCGGTGAAGTACTCTATCGCCTCATCACGGTTTTTTGCAATCCGTTTAAACCGCTGGTCCTCCTCGATGATTTTTGCCATCTCTTTTTCAATTTTCTCGATATCCTGGGCTGTTATCGGCTCGGGAAAATCAAAATCGTAGTAGTACCCGTTCTTAATCGCCGGTCCGATTGCAAGCTTGACACCGGGAAAGAGATGGCGCACCGCCCCGGCAAGCACATGAGAGGTGCTGTGCCTGAGAGCATCGAGACCCTGCTTCGACTGAACGGTTACGAACTCAACTTTACCTGGTGATGTGATGGGGGTATGGAAGTCATGAAAGTTGTCATCAATCAGTACCCCAACGATTTGATCCCTGCCTTTCGGATCGAGTCTGTCGATAACCGAAGTAATACTATCACCCTTCTCAATATCTATTTTTTTACCCTTTATTTCCAAGGTGACCATTTCCACAATTTTTCCCCTGTTCAGCACTCTGTATCCATTATCTCGTGATTACACAAATATATTGAAAAGCCTCCCCAGTTTCAACGCTTTTTTGGCATTCAGTTTTTCAGACCATTAAAAAACCGATCAATTTGTTATATTCAGCTATTGTTTCTGTTAAACGACCGCTTTGCGTTTTGATAATGCCGCCGTCAAGCGTCATTCTATTACATCAACCCTTTCTTCTTGTAGTATTTTCTGGCTTCGTCAAGGATTTTTTCTATATCTTCGTCCTGCCGTGCCGACAGGGGAGCCGGCTCATGGCTCTTCAGTATTTCCTGCATTTTATCTTTTGCATTGTCCAGACAGCTCTTTTTCCCTGATTTTAACCATTCCGGATAGGTCGATCGATCGGCCACTTTTGGAATAAACTGTTCCTTCTTCCACCATTTTCTCGTGTGCTCGGAATTGAGATAAAATCCGGGAATAGGGCCAATCTCTTTTATCAAATCGATTGCGAGAGTCTCTTCATTTACCTCTGCGCCCTCCATCACACGGCCTATCATCCCTGCGATATCATCATCCAGGATTGCCTGCACCGGGTGTGCAGTCAGCTCCTGGCTTATCCCCCCGTGTAAAAGCGTAACATTCACACCTGATATCGCATCTAACAGGCATGACATAGATTCTTCATAACCGTTTTGAAAATCCGATTGCTTTGAACTGCCGATTATTGCATTGTTTATCGGGAGCCCGTAGCTTCTCCAGATTTGATTGTATACAATGTGATGAATGCTGCATTCAATGGCCCCAAATGCAGGGGCACCTGTCCTCATGTTTTGAGGAAATGTGAAATCCTGCACCAGTATCTTTGAACCGGGTTTTATCAGTTGAATCAGGACGATACCCGCCATGAGCTCAGCATTGGTTGTAACCGTTGAACCGGCAATTGTCGCAGGCGCAGTTCCGCCATATATACAGCCACTGGCTATTAAAATAGGAAAACCAGCTTCGGCTGCCCTGAAGGTGCTCTCTATCTGATCTTCATAGTACGTCAGAGGAGGAGAAACAGCCAGAAGCCCCATTATATCGATTCCCACTGCCTGCGCCATCTGGATAGCAAATATATCTGACTCCTGCGCATTTGCCGCTAGCTGAAACTTCGTCGACTTTCTTATTTTTCCGGCAACACTTTCCGGTATGCACATAACAGGCGGCAAACCTTCAAACCCATAGTACGGGTAGGCCCACAGCCAGTGCAGATTCTCCAATGCGTCAAGAACCCTCATATAATCGTAAAAGTCTTTCTTCGTCGGAGCCTTCGGCTCCCAGGTATCGATGTCGACAGACTGCATGCCGGCAAATGTGCTGAACTGGACGAAGTTGCCTCCTACCCTGACGTCATGTTCAGGAATTCGCGCTTTACAGTGAAAACTGCTTGGACATTTACGTATACAGTCTTCCACTATCCATGACGGAAACCTGACCCGCTGATTCTCGAAATCCACCATACAGTCGTTCGATTCAAAGAGCTTAAGCGCTTTCTCACTCACAAAAGTCACCCCTGTCTCCTCGAGTACTTCAAGCGTACCGGCATGAATTTGCTCCATCTTGTCCTGAGTCAAGAATTCCAGGGGTTTGAACGATCGAATAAATCCATTTGATGCCATCATATGCCTCCCTATCATGGTATAATTAATTTTACGGCCTATCCCTGATTTTTATTTCAACCAAGGATGCCTGACCGGATACAGAGGTAATGCAGGATAGATAAGGTTTGCAGCAAGCTATTTTTAGCGGTAATAGATTACGTAGTTGTATCCTATTTCGCCTATTTTCCATTCTTCAATCACTAAATTGTTGTTAGTATAAATAATCTCCAGTACAACGAGAATCAGGATTGCTACGCCTCCCTGAAATTAATTTTATCAAGGATGCCTTACCAGATAGACCGATATTATACCATACTCCAGTAATTTTTTTAGAAAAATTATTATCCTTCCTTCTTAGCCTCACCACGCTATAGCTGCATCAATGTGAGAAATAACACCAGCCGTCTTATCGAGTACTCTCATGACAGGGACACAAGCAGCAGCTATATTGGTGCTCAAACCATACAGCGCTGCAGGGGAAAATTGAAACGACTTTCGTGAATATTTGGAAATTGGAACGACAATAGGGCGATTTAGACCTTCTTTATGATAAATAGTATGGTCACCGCTCGTTCTTTTATAAACACAACCTATTTTCTTTAGGAATTTTTCAAATTTAGTATGACTGATAGGTCTTATGCTGGGCATGGTACTTTAAAGTCTTCAGTTAATTGCCCAATAATTCGGGGAGGTTCCCATTTAAATGGTTTTTTATCAACCTTCTTCCATCCGCATTCCTCGAGGACTTCTTCTGTAGTTCCCATTTCAAACAATTCCTCAAAAAAAATAACAACAATCTCTGCAAATCGCTTCTTTGCTTCATCAAAATCTTTTCCACATGTAGCAAGGTCTAATGCTGGGGTATGCGCCGTAACTTGCCCATTTTCTTCAATGAAATATACAGGCAAACTTATTTCTTTAAAAATAGGCTTAGGTTTTCCCTCCATTTCTTATGGCCTCCTTAAAATCACCGCCAATAAGATTACAATCTATTTTTATTTGGGCGGTACTGGACTTGAACCAGTGACCCCCTGCATGTCAAGCAGGTACTCTAACCAATCTGAGCTAACCGCCCTCTTTAGATTCTTCAGTCAATAGTATTACCGTAGAATAAATAAAAGGTCAAGAAAAATGTGTTCCGAAAGCGCCTGTCTTTGCCTATATCATCCGTTGAAGCACGTCCGCAAGAACTGCAATCCCCTCCTCGATTCGCTCCGTCGAAAGGTCGCTGAATGCAAGGCGAATATAGTTGTTTTTGTATCCCTCGGGAAGAAATGCATCCCCCGTTACAAACGCCACCTTCTCCTTGATTGCCTCTTTAAATACTTCCTCTGCATCCAGGTGCCCGGGAATAGTCACCCAGACAAAAAGGCCTCCATTCGGTCTTGTCCAGTGCACTCCTTCCGGCATATGGGCCTTAAGAGCACTGAGCGTCGCATCCCGCCGGTTTCTGTATACTGATTTCATCTTTTCCGTATACTGCGTAATATACCCGTTTTTGAGGTAGTCATGGGCGATGAGCTGGCTCAATGTTGATGTGCACGCATCAAAAGACTGCTTCTGGAGCTCGAGTTTCGCGACGACCTCCCTGTCACCGACGATCCATCCAACCCGAATGCCGGGAGAAAGGACCTTGGAAAACGTTCCCAGGTAAAAGACCGTTCCCCGTTCGTCTTGACTTTTAATCGGAGCGTAATCTTCAGCAGTGCCTTCATAAAAAAGCTCACCATAGGGGTCATCCTCTACGAGCGGTATCTCGTAGTGGTATGATATCTCGAGGAGTTTTTTTCTCCTCGAAGGAGACAGCGTTATTCCGGACGGATTGTTGAAGTTGGGTATGGTGTATATAAGCTTTACCGCTTTGCCGCTTTTTCTGGATGCTTCTATCTTTTTCACGAGATCGTCCGGTACGATCCCCTCTTCATCCATCGAAATGCCGACAACAGTACCCATAAAGCTGTAAAACGATGCTATGGCCCCGATAAAACTCGGAATCTCAACGAGAACGACGTCTTCCGGATCGAGGAATATCTTTGAAATAAGTGATAGGGCCTGCTGTGACCCCGTCGTTATAATGATCTCCTGGTTTTTCATTCCGATGTTTTTCCCCCGCTCCATCCACTGCGCGATTTTTTTGAGCAGGGGAGTATACCCCCTGGTGGTTCCGTACTGTAGCGCCGTCTTCGCCCGTGCATAGGGCCAGCTGTTGATGATAGCTTTTATCTCCTCAAAAGGAAAGCTCTCGGAATCGGGCATCCCCCCGGCCATTGAAATGATCCCCGGCGTGTTTGCCATTTTCATGAGCTCTCGAATTTTCGAGCTCTTCAATTGACGTGCTGAATCAGAAAATAGATCTTTCATATCCATCGTTCTACCTCTCGGAAGTAGCAAGAGCTTCTTTTCCCATATAAAACGCCTTTATATTGATATCAATATACTGTTGTTTGACCAGGTTTTTTATCGCCTGCATGTACAGCTCGTCTTCAAAGGAAAGGTAGTTGGAAACCGCACCGATGAGTACGACATTTACAGCCCGAATGCTTCCGGCCTGCTGGGCGATATCCTGGGCTTTGATCATGCTGAATGATAAAAATGTGCTGCCGAGAATCCCGTCAATGTCTTCGGGGTATTCGTCTGTGCCGGAACTAACCGTTACCGGGACAATCATGAGATCATTGACCACAACCCTGGTATTGCTGTTGCAAAGATGCCTGTACCTGAGCGCCTCGGCCTTCTCCATGGATACGAGATACTGTGCTGATTTCTCCATTACAAGAGGCGAATACACCTTCTCGCCGTATCGAATCTGCGATATGACGCTTCCGCCCCTCTGCGCCATGCCGTGCACTTCGTTGCTCTTTACATCAAAACCGGCACGTACGGCAACCTCTGACACAATTGAACTTGCAAGCAGTATCCCCTGCCCACCGACGCCGACGATTACGAAATTTACCACATCTTCCATTATTGAGGCTCCTGAAGAGTTTTACATCAACGGGTATAATTGAAACAGGCACTATTCCACCTTGCATGTTACTCTATGAAAGAGTACTCGCTCCAGCCCGGGCCATCATGATCCACATCAGCGTTTCCATGGCTGTACTAGCAGGAAAGCGCATACCCTTCCCTCCTGTAATCACTTACTGCCATATACCCATGATCGGATTTGAATATCCCATGCACATCCCCTATCGGTTCCTTTTTCGGCTCGATTGTGTACCCTCTTGTCCTGAGTTTTTGTATTTCACGTGGCAGTTCTGTGCACGGTTCAACATACAGCACATCGGGCCACCCCTGGTGATGTATGCGCATACGATCAATGGATTCAATGGGGTTGATCCCTTTCCCCACATGAGAAAGAACAATCATTGCGAGTGTTGTCGGAATCATCGGTCCGCCGGGAGTTCCAGCCGCCATCTCAACACCGGCCTCTCCGGTAACGAGCACCGGCGCCATATTGCTTGCCGGACGCTTGTTCCTGTCAAATAGATTCGACTTGTTCCCAATTATATTGAAATAGTTTGGTTCACCCGGGTTGAAAGAAAAGGCATCCATGCTCCCGTTGAGAAGGAAACCGCAGTCCGCAACGCTCCATTTTGAACCGTATCGGAGGTTGAGTGTATAGGAGTTGGAAACAGCGTTTCCTTCACGGTCGATTACTGAAAAATGAGTCGTTTCGCTGCCGCTATTTCGATTACCATGTGGAGGAGCAGAGTATCCTTGTAAGTGGGACTGATATCGTTCAGTACGCACATCACTTATAGAACCTATGAGGCCGAATAAAAAATCAGCGTATTCAGTACTGAAAATATTCTCATAGGTTCTATTTCCCCGCAGATCGACATCACCCATGTAACCGATGCGATCTATAAATGCTATTTTGGAGGCCTGTGCCAGAAAATGGTAAAAATCAGCTGTGAACGGCTGAATATCGAGAAAAGCATCGCGGTTCAAAATATTCAGTATCTCGATCAGTATTGCTCCTCCGCCTTCGGGTGGAATTGTCCAGATCTTTTTGCCCCGTATTTCGGTGCAGATGGGATCGACCTCTTTCAGCTCATACTTCTGCAGGTCACGCACAGTAATAAATCCGCCGTTTTGCGTCAGGTCACGCTCGATGCGTTCGGCGATCACACCGTTGTAAAACGCATTCTCTCCCTCGCGGGCAAGCATTATAAACGTATCCTTCAAATGCGGGTTTGGAATACGGTCGTCCACACGGAACTCCCCTGCTTCTTTTACATAGATACTCTTTGATTCCGGGCACATAGAAAGTTTCCCTGCAAGCCGGTTGAGACACTGAGCTTGATACCGTGTAATGCGACAACCCTCTTCCGCACGTTTTGCAAGCTCCTCGAGGAGCGTTGATGCGTGAAGTTCACCGAATCTGTGCTGCAGGGTGAAAAAAGCCTTGACCGTTCCAGGCACACACACCGACTTTGGTCCGAATGCCGTTGCTTCCGGATCGATGCTTCCGTCGTCTTTTAAGAAACTGGATCTGTCGGCACCTTCGGGAGAGCATTCCCTGTAATTGATTACAAAGGGCTGTGTATTTCCCTTTTTCATTCCCAAAAGGTAACCGCCTCCTCCGAGATTTCCAGCCTGGGGATGGTACACTGCAAGGCCCAGCGCAAGCACGAAGGCTGCATCGAATGCGTTGCCGCCGTCTTTCAGTACGTCGATTGCGAGCTCGGTCGCCTGTTTTGAAACAGAGCTGACAGCACCGTGTCCATGTGCAAAAACAGGCCGCGCCGTTTTTGATGTTTCAACGGATATACGGAATCCCTCGTAGTCGTGCTTTATCACACCTGTTCTCCTGATACACACAATTAAGATTTTTTTACCGACCGGAGGTTGCTCTTCAGCCCAGGCATCAGCGGAAATTTCTCTAATGTAATATATATGGTTTTTTTATTTAAGAAAATATTTTCGATACACATTAGTTGAAAAAGGTGATTTACTCATAGCAAATCACCACTATCCTGTTTTCGCTTTACTAAATAACCAATTTTGGTCACCATTGTCATATTTCTTTTTTATTGATAGTATTTCTCCTTTTATAAATAAAAATGTTTCTACAAGATCAGGATCGAAATGGCTGCCTCTTCCCTTTTTTACTATAGTAAGAGCTTCTTCGACAGAATATGGCTTCTTTCTATAAGGGCGCTTTGACGTGAGAGCATCAAATACATCGGCGATTGCAGTGACACGCCCGGCAAGGGGTATTTTGGAACCCTTAAGTCCGTGAGGATACCCGCTTCCATCCCACCTTTCATGATGGCTGAGAGCGATAGTTTCTGCAAGACCAATTAACTTTGTAGATGAACCCTTCAATATTTCACCCCCAATAGTCGTATGTTGTTTCATGAGTTTCCATTCCTCAGGAGTAAGCTTATCCTGTTTTAAGAGAATATAATCAGGAATCCCTATTTTCCCTACATCGTGCATTGGTGAAGCGTAGAGGATATCTTCGTTCTCACTCTTCTTACTAATTTTACGATAAATCGCAGCTGTATAATGGCTCATTCGTTTAATATGACTACCTGTATCCTCGTCTTTGTATTCAGCAGCACGGGCCAAACGATAGATAGTTTCAAGTGATGCGTCCTTGATTTGCTTCGTTTTCAGATCGATTTCATTCTCAAGCTTCTTTTGATAGTTGCACATATGGTCATTGTATGCTTTTACTTTGAGGAGAGAGCTCACTCTTGTTTTTAATTCCATTATATCAACAGGCTTACTGAGAAAATCATCTGCTCCAGCTTCAAGTGCTTTTACACGATTTTCTACATCCTTCAGGGCCGAAAATATTACGATGGGGATGATTTTTGTTTCATTATTCTTCTTCAATTTTTTCGTAACTTCTATTCCATTCATACGGGGCATGCTAATATCAAGCAAAATGACATCAGGACGGTAATATTCAACTTTCTCCAGCGCTTCAACCCCATCGTATGCAAAAATGAGCTCGTAGTTCAAATCAGAAAATACCGTTTTAATTAAAGTGTGGGTTTGTGCTTCGTCATCAACAACAAGTAGTTTAGGTATCGATCCCATGTTTTTCTCTTATTAAAATATTCATTCCAGACTTATCGCTTATTCCATTTAAGTTCCAAAAGTTTTCGAACCAATACAGGAGTTACGCACTATCTAAAACCTCACGTACCTTTTTCCCAAGATCATTCATGGTGAATGGCTTTTGCAGGTATGGGATTCCTTCATCTAAAATTCCATGATGCACTATGCTATTATCTGTATATCCTGATATAAGCAATACTTTTGTATTAATATCTTTTCCCCTTAGCTTTTTGATAAATTCACCCCCACTCATCTGAGGCATGACAATATCGGTTACAATTAAGTCGATTGATTGCTTTCTCTCTTTTTTAAAATAACGAAGTGCATCCTCTCCATTCTTTGCTTCGAGTATAGAGTAGCCCAAAGTTTTAAGAGAATTAGCAACCATTTCTCTTACAAGATCATAATCCTCAACAACCAGGATAGCTTCCGTACCCTGGATGGATTGAATATGAGGTTTAGTTGCCTTTTTCAATCCAATTTTTTCCATAACTCTTGGAAAATATATCTTGAATGATGTGCCCTTTCCTGGTTCACTGTATACCCCGACACCCCCCCCACTCTGTTTTATGATACCGTATACAGTGGAAAGACCAAGCCCCGTTCCTTTATCTTTTTCTTTCGTCGAAAAAAATGGTTCAAAGATTTTGTCTTGTGTCTCCTCATCCATTCCAATACCATTATCACTTACCGCAAGCATTACGTAATGACCAGGTTCTACCGTGCTATGCTGTCTGGCATATTCCTCATCCAGGTAAACATTTGCAGTTTCAATTGTGAGCTTCCCGCCTTGAGACATTGCATCTTTTGCATTAACTGCGAGATTCATAATAACCTGTTCAATTTGACTTGGGTCTATTTTCACATTTCCGAGGTCGGGTTCCAAATTTGTTACCAGATCTATATCTTCACCGATGATGCGATGAAGCATTTTGTCCATATCAGAAATCATTATATTGATATTTAAAACGCTTGGTTGCAAAATTTGCTTCCGGCTAAAAGCAAGGAGCTGGTGTGTTAATGAAGCAGCCCTTTTTCCTGCTTCGCTTATTTCCTTGAGGTAAGTATATGAGAAATCGTTCTTATCAAGCTTCATAAGCAAATAATCGGAAAAACCAATAATAGCAGTAAGTATATTATTAAAATCATGAGCTATACCGCCTGTTAATCTTCCGATTGCTTCCATCTTCTGCGCCTTGATAAGCTGATCTTCCAGGTTTTTGTGCTCGGTTATGTCTTCAGAAATTCCCAACAGGTAAAGTGGTTTTCTTTGCTTATCAAGAATGGGAATTTTTTTCGTATGAAGTATTCTTTTACCCAAGTGTCTTGTTTGGATTATTTCCTCTGGAATATCCTTAATTTTTTCTTTTTTTAAGACCTCTCTGTCTTTATTTACAAAATATTCCGCCTCATCTTTCGTAAAAAAGTCATAGTCGGTTTTACCAATCAGCTCTTTTCTCGAATAACCCAGCAGTTCTTCTCCTGCTTTGTTGAAACGTATAAACCGATGCTCTTTTGCATCTTTAACGAATATCATGTTTGGAATATTTTCTACAATTACAGTAAGGAACTCCTCACTTTCTCGTAATGCCTCTTCCGCCGCTTTACGCTCGGTAATATCAGATAAACACCATGCTGCACCAATGAGATTACCTGTCTTATCAAGTATTGGATCTACCGTACAATTATACCAGTGCTCACCCTTTTGAAAACCGAATATCTCTCTTTTTTTAGAAATGCGCATTCGCATAAATGGGCAATTCTTTATTGGTTTTGATGTGCCGTGTAGAAGTATATTACATTCATGTCCAAGGATTTCACTGAGTGGTTTTTTTAAAATATTTGTCATGGTCTGGTTAGCTCGTCTAATCTTCCTCTCTACACCTATGATACAAATGCCATCACTCATGGCATTGAAAGTAGTTTGCCATTCCTGAGCAGAAAGCCTGAGAGCCTTCTCCGCTTTTTCTTTTTTCTCTCTTGTCTGTTTATTTTCAAGTGCCGCTCTAACACCAGGACCAATACGGGCAAGATGCTCCTTAATAACATAGTCTGCTGCTCCAGCTTTCAAGCACTCGACAGCTGTCTCCTCGTTCATTGAACCTGTAACCATAATGAACGGAATAGAGGGAGCAAGCTCTTTCACCAGCCATAGAGCGGTCATTCCATCAAACTGCGGGAGCATATAATCAGAGAGGATGAGATCAGGATTAAAATCTTTCAGTTCTCTAAGGAAATCTGTTTTGGTGTCTACACGCTTTGAGGAAAATGCTATTTTTTCTTTGCGCAGTTCAAGCTCGATCAACTCAGCATCGGTGGCAACATCTTCTAATATAAGTATATTGAGTTTATTTTTCATGAGATAACTCCAAAAATATTTTTATCTCTCAGTTGTGTATACCCATACACCTTTAATAGGGCGGTTTATTCAGAAGCACCCAATAGAATCCCAGTTCTTGAACCGCCTTAAAAAACTTATTAAAATTCACTGGTTTTACGATATAACTATTCACACCGAGTCTATAGCTATCAATAATATCACGCTATTCAGCCGAAGAGGTTAGTATAACAACTGGAATGAGTTTTGTACGTTTATCAGACTTCATTTTACGTAGGACCTCTAATCCATTCACTTTGGGGAGTTTTAAATCAAGAAGCACAACTTTCGGTGCATTCTCAATCTTCCTATGAGCATAAGCACCTGTGGCAAAGATATACTCAAACGCTTCAGCTCCATCCTTCACTACAAAAACTTTGTTGGCAAGGTTGTGTTTCTCCAGTGCTTTGAGTGTAAATTCAACGTCATCTGGATTATCTTCAACCAAAAGGGTTTCAACTGCATTTTCATTCATTGTATGTATCCCTCTTTAGGGCTGAATAGTTACAACCCTTCTATAATTAAGTATTATTCTTCCATGACTGGATTGCAAATATTTAAAAAAGGGAAATTAGAAACATTTTTTTTGGAAGGAAATAGAGCCCTTGCGGGGAACTTCTATTCGACAAAGTCCATGACTCTTCGTTTTTTCATCGGATATTTAAGCTTGTCGAGTGCGGTATGCTCGATTTGCCGGATCCTTTCCTTTGTCAGGTTGTACTTTTCGCCGATCTCCTTGAGCGTGAGGGGTTTTCTGCCGTTCAAGCCGAAATGCCTCTTTATCACATCCCGCTCAATCGGCTTCAGTTTGCGAATGACATCGTTGATAATCTCTTTCAAATTCTTTTCCATAACAGCCTGTTCCGGATGTTCATACTTGCCGTCATCAACCAGATCGAGTATCGTATCGGAGCTGCTGTTTTCTGAAAGTTTCTGGTCCAGGGACACGGGCCGGTAGATGTTTTTCAATTTTTTGATTGCATCGGTATCATGCAAATCGTCCTGTTTCGAAAAGTGCGTGGCATATTTCAACGGCAGCTTGATGGAAGTCGACTGTTCAAAAATTGCCTTGAGTATGTAGTGACGTATCCACCAGCGGGCATAGGAGATGAATTTGAACCCTCTCTCCACATCGAATTTCTCCACAGCCCTGATCAGACCCATGTTTCCCTCGTTGATCAGGTCCATGAGGGGCAGCCCGAGATTCTGGTACTTGACCGCAATACTGACGACAAAACGAAGGTTGGAGGTAATGAGTAGCTCCTTTGCCCCTTCCTCGCCGCGGTTTATTGCCCTGGCGCACGCTTCTTCTTCGCTTCTCGTCAGAACTGGAATTTTTTCAATCTGCTTTAAATATATCTGAATTGAATTCTTATTTGACTTTGCTTTTGCCATTGTGTTCTCCTCTATGTCTTATACCGCGGATAAATGCCAAGCTTCTTAATCTTCCTTCTCAGCGTTTTATAGTCGACCTGCAGCAACCCGGCCGCTTTTACTCTATTCCATTTTGTTTGAGAAAGCACACTCTCTATGGCGCTTTTCTCTGCCTGGATTCTGGCCTGCTTCGCTACATCCTTCAGTGGCAGCTCGATGTTTTTATGTACTGCTTTTACATTCTGTGAAGCAAGCATAGGAAAATGCGAAATATTCAGCCTGTCATCTCCGGCAAGTATGAAAGCTCTTTCGAGTATATTTTCAAGCTCCCGTACATTTCCGGGAAAATCGTAGCTCAGCAGCCTCTCCATAACTGAATCCGGCAGCGCGTGTACACTCTTTCGTAATCTTGTATTTAGCTCGTTGATTATCGATTCAACAAGTACGGGAAGATCCTCACGTCTTTCACGAAGAGGCGGTATATGAACGGGAACAACATTCAGCCTGTAGTAAAGGTCGTCCCTGAATGTTCCCTCTTCCACCATCCCTGTGATATCTCTATTTGTTGCAGAGATTACCCGCACATCCACCTTGAATGTCTCTTCGCTCCCGATAGGCGTTATCTCTCCGTCTTGAATGACACGAAGGAGCTTGACCTGCATATTCAAGGGCATATCGGCAATTTCATCAAGAAAGATCGTTCCACCGTCCGCTTTTTTGAATTTACCTGCCCGCTTTCGCACTGCACCGGTAAAGGCTCCCCTCTCATACCCGAAAAGCTCACTCTCCATGAGAGTTTCAGGAATAGCCGAGCAGTTTACCGGCATAAAGGGCATTTTCAATCGGTTACTCTTTGCGTGAATTGCCCGTGCGACAAGTTCTTTTCCCGTACCGCTTTCACCTGTTATGAGTACATGCACACTATCGCTTGATGCAATCCGGTCGATCAAACTATTAATTTTTGCAGCAGCGTTGCTCGATCCGAGGAACCTCTTTTCTATGTACAGGTCTTTCAATGTTTCCTTCAAATGCAGATTCTCATTGTACAGATTGTAGGCCTCAACAGCGAGCAGTACCGTAATAATGAGCTCCTCTCTGCTGAAAGGTTTGGTGATATAATCAAAAGCGCCGCTTTTCATTGCGGAAACGGCTGTTTCTACTGTTCCGTATGCGGTCATGATAATTACTTTTGCCTCCGTTCCCCTTCGTGAGCTCCACACTATCAACAGCGGATCTCGCCTCCTCCCGCTCGCGTATATCTTCTTTCAGATGTTCGAGAGAATCGTTCAAGGAATTTAAAACCGTACATTTGAGTTTCAGTTTCTTTGTATCTAAATGCAGATCGCCGTCAATGCCGGGATACTTCGTAAGCTGAAAAATCGGTTTTGTAATCTTTCTCGTTATATATATTGACAGCGCAACGAACAGCAGCAGGGATGAACCGAAAATCAGGAGCACATGATTCCTGAATTTTTGAATAATTGTAAGTGTGTACGGATTGTCATACATCTCCTCTGCCAGGGAATGATCTTTCGTAAGCAACAGGACACTTCGTATATCACCGCCCAGTATACGGTTGAACATACTGCTGCAGTCTAAAAGCTTTTCGTATTCATTCTGAAGCGCTCGAACACCTTTTTCCGCTCTCTTTTCAAGCATAAAAACCATGCCAAGATCAATCACAAGGAGGATAAAAAATGCGGTAAGTAATTTATTTCTGATACACATTTTTTTAAACATATGGCATCACCGATTATTATACCGCAATTGTTATACCCAATATTTAATTAAATACATATACTGTGTAAATAATTTAATTACTAAAATTATATTTTTAATAAAACTATTTATGAACAAACGCTCTCTCTTTTACAAATAATTATAGCCGGTTTACTACCGAAAATAGGGCATTTATGCCCTATTTTTCAAGTAAAATCGTCACATTCTGAAAATGTTTGGGTAATTGTGATGCCTGATCTGCGGTTTTGAAGTAAGGAGGAATTACTGACGCTTTTCCTCATCGCTTGATAAGTATTATATAAGCTGTTTCGTTTACATCGATTTGATAGGGATCCGTATAAATAATTACGCTTCTTTTAATTTTATCAGTCGACGATTCCTTTCTGCAGCGCAACCTTTCGTGCGATATCGTAGAGATCGCTCATCTCAAAAGGTTTTTTAATGCATGCGTACACACCGGATTTATACAGCGCCTCCTCATCGAGAGATTCCCTCCCGGTGATAAATACTATCTTCACCTCACTGTTGTTTTCCAAAATCTTCTTTGCCGCTTCCACACCACCCATCTTCGGCATAAGGTAATCCATAAATATAAGATCAAAGGGTTTTTCTTTCGCAACACTCAGACCAAACTCTCCATCCTCTGCGAGTGTCACCCTGCACCCCTTCTTGTCGAAAAAGTAGTAAATGGTATTTCGTACGTACTCTTCATCATCAACAACAAGAATTTCCATATCGAGGTTGTCAATATGCGCATACGCCTGTTTGGATTCCGCGCTCTCTGCCTCCTCCTCTGAAGCTATAACTCTCTGAACCGGAAGTTTCAGTGAATATAAAACATCTCCATTTCGCGCTCTGTCGACCTGTATTTCTCCGCCATGGTTATGCATGATCCGGTTGCAGATAGAAAGAACATTTCTATTTTCAATTTTTCCTTCCTTGCTGTCCATCTTCAAAACCGGTTGATTAAAAGCGAAAACTCTCTGCAGTGAAATAAAGTCTTTCTCATCGAGCACATATCCGTTACCGGTGCATGTTAAGAGTGCTTCTCCTTCATCACTGGTCAATGTCAGGGAAAGGGATCGTTTTTCCTTGAGGTTGTTCACAACGTCATTCATAAGATTGAAAAGAACCT